>Ga0182024_10000718_pt1 | contig 86028 bp, 80 predicted proteins | sample P32metaG_FD_120480 | JGI IMG/M metagenome (GOLD analysis project Ga0182024, IMG submission 120480) | Permafrost microbial communities from Stordalen Mire, Sweden - P3-2 metaG (Illumina Assembly) | ecosystem: Environmental > Terrestrial > Soil > Wetlands > Permafrost | place: Sweden: Stordalen... | reverse complement strand
TTTTGCATTCATACTTTTGACTTTTCAAACACGGAGGTGCGCATGCTGGACATTCGGACCGCCGTTCAATTCAGTATTTTTCTGGTCAACAAGCCGGGGGTGCTGGCGCAGGTGACGCGGGCGCTGGCGGATGAGAAGGTGAATATCGTGGCGATGACGCTGGTGGATTCGCAGGAGCACGGCGTGCTGCGGCTGGTGGCGGAGCGCGCCGCCGAGGCGCGCGCCGTGCTGGGCAAACTGAACCTGCCGATGACCGAGACGGAGGTGCTCTGTCTGGATCTTTCGAATCACGCCGGCGCGCTGGCGGACGTGGCCGGCGTGCTGGGGCAGAACCACATCAACATTAATTACGCCTACTGCACCAGTGGCGCGCCCGGCGGGCGGACGACCGGCGTGTTCAAGGTCGGCGACGAGGCCAAGGCGCAGCACGTGCTGAAGAAGGGAAAATCGCACAAGGAGCCGGACCTGCACCGGGGGCGGGCGCGGCGATAAATTCGCGCCGCGGAGGATGCGCCGTCGCAGACGCGCCGGGCAGGCCCGGCGGCTAAACGCGGATGCGATGCATACGCGCTAGACCTCGGGCTCGTCCTGCAGGGCCATGAATATGCCCGTCAGCACCAGCAGCACCGAAAGCAGCGCGCATAAAATAACCGGCATAACGGCGCCGCCCTGTGTTCCGGAATATGTCTCGGCTTTTACGATGATGAAAAACGCCACTCCAAAGATTGTTAAAATACGAAAAGATTTCGTGATAATTCGAACAGCACGACCGTCCATAACAAACTCCCATCGAAGTACATCGTTCTGCCGCTTACAAGCGCGGCACCCTGGATGGAAACTGCCCATCCATTGAGTCCAGGAATGCCCTGGAGAATCTTCCATGCCCGGCATTAACGAACGATGTGCCGCATATTCAAAAAACGCACGGATTGCGCGATTATTCCCAAGCGAGGGAGCGCTGCACCGCTTTATTCCAGCCGGCGATGCGGCGTTGGCGCTGGTCGGCATTCATCGCGGGGCGCCAGGTGTGGTCGGATTGCCAGCGTGAGAGCAGGTCGGCGTGATCGCGCCAGAATCCGATCGCCAGCCCCGCCGCGTACGCCGCGCCCAGCGCGGTGGTTTCGCGCACCTTGCTGCGGATCACGGGGACACCGAGCAGATCGGCCTGGAACTGCATGAGCAGTGAATTGGCGGTCATGCCGCCATCGACTTTCAGGCTCGTGAGCGGGACGGCGGAATCCGCGATCATGGCGTCGGCGACATCGCGGGTCTGGAACGCCACCGCCTCGAGCACGGCGCGGGCGAGATGGTGGCGATTGGTGTGCGCCGTGAGTCCCGCGATGATGCCGCGCGCATCGGATCGCCAGTACGGCGCGAACAGGCCGGAGAACGCGGGGACGATATAAATCCCCCCGCTGTCGGGCACGGCGGCGGCGAGCGCTTCGATCTGGCCTGAGTCGCGGATCATTTTCAGATTGTCGCGCATCCACTGCACCAGCGCCCCACCGACGGCGACCGAGCCTTCCAGCGCAAAATTTGCCGGCTCCCCGGCGCGCTGGGCGGCGACGGTGGTGATCAACCCCTTGGTCGAGGCGATCGGGCGCGGTCCGGTGTTTTGCAGCATGAAGCAGCCGGTGCCATAAGTATTCTTGGATTGTCCGGCTTCGAAGCAGCATTGTCCGAGCAGCGCCGCCTGCTGATCGCCCAGGTTGCCGCAGATGTTAATCTGGTCGGCGAAGGGACCGTCCTTCTGGGTGGTTCCCCAGCCGGCGGGGTCGATGGAGGGTGTGATCTCCGGAAGCATCGCGGCCTCGACGCCCATCGCGTCGATCAGCGACGGATCCCAATTGAGCGTGCTCAGGTTCATGAGCAGGGTTCGGCTGGCGTTGGTGACATCGGTCACGTGCCGGCCGCCGCGCGGGCCGCCGGTCAGAAGCCAGATGAGCCAGGAATCGATCGTGCCGCAGATCGCCTTTTTCTGGCGCGCCGCGGCGCGGACCTGCGGATGGTTTTCCAGGATCCAGCGCAGCTTCGGCCCGGAGAAATAAGTGGCCAGCGGCAAACCGGTGACGGCGCGGAAGCGATCGATGCCGCCCTCGTGGGCCAGTTCGTCGCAGATTTGGCGGGTGCGCGTGTCCTGCCAGACGATGGCGTTGCAGTACGGCGTTGCGGTATCGCGGTCCCAGACGACCAGGGTTTCGCGCTGGTTGGCAATTCCGACGGCCGCGATATCACCGGGACGGGCGGCGGCGTTGGAAATCGCCTGGGCGATGACCTCCTGCGTGTTCTTCCAGATTTCCAGCGGATCGTGCTCGACCCAGCCGGGGCGGGGGAAAATCTGCGCGTGTTCTTTCTGCGCGACGGCCACCGCGCCGTCGCGGTCGAAGATCATGCAGCGTGTGCTGGTGGTTCCCTGATCGATCGCCGCGACGAAGCGCGCCATGGGCGAAGATTATACCGGCGTCAGGTCGCCAGAGGTCGGGCCGAGGCGGAAGTGGACCTGAGGTGGGCGCCCTTGGGCCTCCAGCCGCGCGTCGCCGCCGTCGCCGCCGCCAGGGCGGCCACGGATAAAAGGCCCATCGCGAAGCGCGTCTGCCGGGCGTACCAGATGGTCATGTCTGAAGTGACCGGCACGTCGCGCAGCAGATAAATCGCCCACAGCGCCGCCAGCGTCGCGACCAATCCGAATCGGACCAGGAGCATGAGAACCAGCCCCGTCACCAGGAGAGCTTCGATGCATTGAATCCATCCCGCGTCCTGCCATTGCTGGGCGACAGTGCTGGCCGAAACCAGCACTACGAAAGTCAGCGATGCGATCCATCGCTTGCCGATCACCAGTTGGAAAAGCACCAGCGACAGGAGATACAGAAGCCCCATGTACAGCGCCTCCAGCAGTGCCCGCAGCGACATGGCGCCGGGGTTTTCCTTGGCCATGAAGCGCACCAGCAGCGAGATGCTGGGTACGGCGGCGGCGTGACCGAAGTGCATGGGCAGGATGTTGCCCAGTTCCGCCAGGATGGTCGCCAGCGCTGCCGTTGCCAGACCGATGAGCACGTGCGACGCCACCAGTGGATCGTTCAATCGCCCGGTCAGCAGGCGGCTCCAGGAGATCACCGTCTCGGGCCAGATGCGTCGCACGTACGGCTCCAGCGCCAGGTAAAACATCCAGACGATGCCGGCCGGCACCAGGATGAAGCCCAGCACGCGGAAAAACAGCCGCGTCTCCAGGAACAGTTCGGGGATGTGGCTGGCGCCCAGCAGCCAGATGAGAATTCCCAGGATGAGAAAAGCCCCGGCGAGTTTTTGCGCGCCAGCGGAATCACCGCGCCCGGCGCGGACGTTGCGCCACGCCAGCACGACGGCGCTGCCGGTCACCACCAGGATCAGGGTCGCCTGCAGAATGATGTTGCGGCCGATGGGAATGTCGGCGGATGGATCGATGTCCCGCTTTGCGGCGTCCTTGCGCCAGGGTTCGACGATATCGAAGAAGACCGGCCGGCCCTGGAACGCGGCGGCCTGGACCTCGATCTGCTGGTCCGGTTTTTCCGGGTAATGGCCGCGCCAAGCCAGGCGCGTGTCGGCAAACATGGGCGGTGTGATCGAAGGCGCGATGGGGACAAAATCGGACTGGTTTAGCTCGGCCAGTTTAAATAACGGTGCAAAATCTGGTTTTGCCGGGGCCTCAGTCTGCGGCGCCGGGACAGCCAGTGGAAGCACCTCGAGGCGTTTGAGGCGGCCTTTGCCATCGACGACGACGGTGCGCATCCCGGACACGCTGCGCGCCGGATCGTCCAGCGTGACCATGCCGATGTCGTCCTTGGCGATCATGAACTGCGGGCTCTCGCGATACCAGAAGATGGCGGCCCCGGGTCGTGTCGCGGCCAATTGATCCCAGCGGTGGGCGGTGTGGTCCGTCGCCGACACCCACGCCAGGTACTGGGCATCCAGCGCGAAGCCCTGCGCTTTACTGATCAGCGCGTCATCGTAGCCGACGGCGTGGAGGATATTGCGTGCCCGGTCCGCCAGCACTTCGGGAGGCGCCATGTCAGCCATGTGAGGGAGCAGATAGCCCCGGCCGGCCAGCAGCAGGACAACGGCCAACCCCAGCAGCGCCGCCGCCAGCAAGACGGCGCCCTGTGCGATGGAGATTCCGGCATCGTCACCGGCAGCGGCGACCATTTCGGGGCTGGGCGTTTCGCCCGCGGCCAGCGCGGCGGCCAGCGGATCGCCCCCGGGCAGCGCCGCCGACACCGCCAGCGCGCTGCCGGGGCGGCGGGTTGGGTCTTTATCCAGGCAGCGCAGGATCACGCGCTCGACCAGCGGGTCCATGTCCTGGATGAACGTCGAGGGATGCGTCGGCGATCCCTGGCGGTGCAGGCGGGCGTATTCGGGCATGGAATGGGCGGAGAAAGCCTGTCGCCCGGTGAAAATTTCGTAGAGCACCAGACCCAGGGCGTAGATGTCGCTGCGCACGGTGGCTTCGCCGCGGGTGAACTGCTCGGGGGCCATGTACGCCGGGGTGCCGGCGGCGCCGTCGTGCGGGCCGTCGACGCGGCCGGAAATGCCGAAATCGGTGATGCGCACCTGGCCGCGCCCGTCCAGCATGACGTTGGCGGGCTTGAGATCGCGATGCAGGACACCGCGATCGTGCGCCGCCGCCAGGCCGGCGCAGAGCTGACGGGCGATCTGCAGTGCCTTGTCGCGCGGGAGGCGGCCGATGCGGCGCAGCAGCGACGCCAGGTCCTCGCCGTCCACGAATTCCATGGAGATGAACTGCTCACCGTCGACCTGACCGATATCGAACACGCGGCAGACGTTGGGGTGCGTGACTTGGCGGGAGAGGCGCACCTCGTTGTGGAATCGTTCGAGCCAGGCGGGATCGTCATCGCATGCGGGGGGCAGGAATTTCAGGGCGACGGCCTGATCGAGCGTCAGATCGTCGGCGCGATACACCTCGCCCATCCCGCCGATGCCCAGCAGGCTGACGATGCGATATCGCTCGGCCAGCACCGTTCCCGATGAGAAGCGGCCTTTGGTCGAGATCAGGCCGCTGTCATTGGTGTAGTGAGTGTGGGAATGATGATGCGAGCCGTGTCCGTCGCCGGGATGGTGCGGAAGCGATTTGTCGATACTGACGGCTGGGGGATCGGGCTGCGTCTGCTCGGATTCTTCCGAATCGGGGGGTGGGACCAGATGCTGGGTATGGGCGGCTTCGGCGGCGTGGCGGTGGGAATCCAGGAGCGAGCGGACTTCAGCGACCAGCTCCTGATCCGGGCCGCACAGCTCCGCGGCGGCGGCGTCCTGCTGGTCGGCGGGGCGCTCGCACACCGCCAGGAAAACTTCCTTGACGCGCTGGTATTTCTCACCGCTCATCTGCTCAACTCGCGAAACAGCCACGCCCGCGCCATCGTCCAATCCCCCTCAATAGTACGCTTGGAAACGCCCAGCACGGAGGCGACTTCGGCGACGCTGAGCCCGCCGAAGAAACGCAACTCCACGACGTGCGCCTGGCGCTCGTCCAGGTCCGCCAGCTTTTTGAGCGCCTCGTCCAGGGCGAGCAATTCCTCTTCGCGCTGCGGCGCCAGGGCGAGGTCATCATCCAGCCGCACGCGCCCGGCACCCCCACCGCGCTTCTGGCGCTTGCGCTGGCGGGCGTGGTCGACGAGAATCCGGCGGATCGCCTGCGCCCCGACGGCGAAAAAATGCGTTCGGCCCTGCCAATCAACGCGCGTCTGATCGATAAGTCGCAGATACGCCTCGTGAACCAGTGCGGTGGGCTGGAGCGTGTGGTCCTTCCGCTCCCTCCGCAGGTGCCTGGCCGCCAGTGCGCGGAACTCATCATAAACCAACGGCATCAATTTCGCCGCCGCCGCCTCTCGATCACCATCCTTGAGTGTAGCCAGGAGTTTGGTGATCTGCGTCGTCGGGACGTTCGGCATAGCGGGCGATTATCGTCGGAATTGTTCCCACACGGCAAGCGTGGCATTCAATTCATACCACTTGCGCCGGTCTTGACGGAACGGGCGCTGGTCATTGCGCGCGCACGTAGTCCTGTTTGCCGTCCTTATCCTGGATCGACAGATTCTTGTCGTCCAGCGTCACGATGGTGAAGGTATCATCCACGGGTTTACCAGTCGTAACATCCGGCGACGTAAGGATAAGACTGTTGCCATCGATGCGATACTTGCCATTGTAGCCGGCGAATGTACAGGTGCCGTCGCTATTGAACACCATTTGCAGATTCATCCCCATTGAGGCTTTCCAGGTGCCGACGAGTAAATCCTGCTTTCCCTTGCTGCAGCCGGGTACGAGGAAAACCAGACTCAGAAGCAACGCGGACATCAACAGGCACCGGGCAGTAATCCGCTCCATGGGAACCTCCTTCAGTAAGTAACCCCCGTTTCCACTCTATAGACAAAGCCGGACCCACATGAGTGAGGCCGGACTAATCGATTTTTCTCAAACGGCCTGTGGCTGGCGAGTTCCTTGCTGGGCAAACGCCATCGCCGCCTTGCAGAAGCCCATGAATAACGGGCTGGGCCGCAGCGGGCGGCTGGTCAGCTCGGGATGCGCCTGCGTGCCCAGGAAATATGGATGCATTTCCTGGGGAAGTTCCAGAATCTGCATGATCGGCTGCGCCGGGTGCTTGCCGCTGAAGATCATCCCGTGTTCCTGCAGGGTGGGGATGTAGCGCGGATCGACTTCGTAGCGGTGGCGGAAGCGCAGGCGCACGGTACGGGCATTATCGAAAAGTCTGGCCGCCAACGTGCCGGGCTTCAGATCGATGTCCTTGCCGCCCAGGCGCATGTTGCCGCCGAGGCCTTCGATCTGCTTCTGCTCCGGGAGGATGTCGATGACGGCGTTACGGCAGTTCTTCTCGAATTCGGTGCTGTTGGCGTCGGCGATGCCGCAGACGTTGCGGGCGAATTCGATCACCGCCATCTGGAAGCCCAGGCAAAGTCCCAGGTATGGAACCTTGTTTTCCCGGGCATAGCGGATGCATTCGATTTTTCCCTCGGTGCCGCGGACACCGAACCCGCCGGGCACGATGATGCCGTGGCAGTCGGCCAGTCGCTTGGCGACATTGGAGGCATCGATGCCGGTGGTGTCGATCCACTTGAAGATGACGTTGCTTCCCAGGTGCACACCGCAGTGCTCGCCGGATTTGATGATCGAGGCGTAGGCGTCGCGCAGGGCGGTGTATTTGCCGGTGACGGCGACGGTGATGTCCTTGCGATCCTTGGAGATGCGATCGACGAACCATCGCCAGCGTGTGCGCGCCTGGTCTTCCTTCCCCTGATCCACGCGTTCGTGCAGGTTCAGCAGCGTGAGCACTTCGCGGTCGATGCCGGCGGTGCGCAGGGCCTCGGGGATGGTGTAGATGCTCTCCACATCGTGCATGCTGACGACGCGCTTCATCGGGACGTTGGTGTACATCGAGATTTTCTCGCGCACCTTTTCCCCGACCGGGTTGGAAGCGCGGCAGGCGATGATGTGCGGCATGATTCCGACTTCCATCAGGCGCTTGATGCCCAGTTGCGCCGCCTTGGATTTCTGCTCGCCGATGGCGCCGGGCTCCAGCACGTAGGTCAGGACGACGAAGACGACCGATCCCTCGCCCTCCTCGTAAGCCAGTTGGCGGCAGGCCTCCAGATATGCCTGGTTCTCGAAGTCGCCGACGGTTCCACCGACCTCGACGAAGACCACGTCCGCATTGGTCTTGGCGGCCAGCTCGCGGAGGCGCAGCTTCACCTCGCCGGTGACGTGCGGGATAAACTGCACGTCGCGGCCCAGGTATCCGCCCTCGCGCTCCTTTTTGAGGACGGAGGCGAGGATCTGGCCGTTGGTGGTGAAATTGGCGGCGGTCAGGTCCTGGTCGAGCAGGCGCTCATAGGTTCCCAGATCCATGTCGGTCTCCATCCCGTCGTCCAGGACGAATACCTCGCCGTGGCGGTAGGGATTGAGGGTTCCGCTGTCGATGTTGAAATATCCCTCCATCTTGATCGGCGCGACGCGCAGGCCCTTGTCCTGGAGCAGCTTGGCCAGAGACGAAGAGAAAATTCCCTTTCCCAGCCCGCTCATGACGGTGCCGACGACGACGACGTATTTGTGGCGTCCCTTTTTGTATCCCTCGGGCATGGGTGTATAGAACTCGGTCTCTTCTGTGGATTGCCCGATTTTGGTCAGAAGCTCTTCATTGCTCATGTGCGGTTCCTGTATCTGGCAACAAACTCCGAATACTGCGCGGGGGTGTCGATCCCATGCGACCACTGCTCCACCCGCATCACGCCGATGGGCACGTCGTGCTCCAGGGCGCGCAGCTGCTCCAGCTTTTCCGCCGACTCGCAGGGGGTGGGCTTCCAGCCCGCCAAACGAACCAGGACGTCGCGCCGGTAAGCATAGATTCCTATATGCAGATAATAGGTCGGCTGCACACCGGTTGCCTCTCGAACGAACGGGACTGCCGAACGCGAAAAATACATGGCGCGGCCGGTGCGGCTGATGACGACTTTGACCAGGTTCGGATCGCGCGGATCGGCGGAGGAGCCAAACGGCGTGGCGGCGGTCATCATCTCATAGCCGCTCTGTTTCATTTGCTCGAGCAGGTCATCAATCGTCCGTGGCTCGATGTCCGGCTCGTCGCCCTGCACGTTGAGGATGATGTCCCCGCTTCCCGCGATACGACCGGCCACTTCCGCGACCCGATCCGTGCCGCTGGGATGACTCGGATCGGTCATCACGCAACGGGTTTTGAACGGCTTCAGGGCCGAGACAATGCGTTCATCGTCGGCCGCCACGATGATCTCTTCCACGCGTTGGCACTGGCGCACCTGATCCACGACGTGCTGCACGAGCGGTTTGCCGGTGTCGTTGGCGATGGTTTTGCCGGGAAAACGGCTGGAAGCGAAGCGGGCCGGGATGACGGCGATCGCAGCCAAAGTCGATCCTCAGGAATAAAATGAAGGACAGATCAGAATTGCGGAGCGAGAATACGGCAAACCTCATCGAATTGCAATTTGGAGGGAAGACCGCCGGATAGCTATCCGGCGGCTTTGGCGCGGTAAGCTCTGCGTCGATGCTGGGGCAATTGCTCGATGACGTCGTCAACCTGATCTATCCGCCGCGCTGCGCCAGCTGTGGCGCGACGACCGAGCGGGGGAATTTTTGCGCCGATTGTGGCGGGCAATTATTCATGTTGGAAGCGTTGTCCGCCTGTCCGCGCTGCGCGGCGCCGCTGGGTGAAGATAGCGCCTGCCCATATTGCGGGGGTACCGGCATTCATCCATTTGCGACCATCGCCGCGCTGGGCCCCTTCCGCGACCCGTTGCGGCGAATGATCCACAAGATGAAATACCGCCACGGCTGGCCCATCGCCGAAATACTGGCCCACCGAATGCTCCACCATCCGCGGACCCGGTTGGTGCTGGAACAGACTGATTGCCTCGTGGCTGTTCCGCTGCACGGCGCCAGGCAATTCGGTCGGGGATTTAACCAGGCGCACACGATCGCCGCGCAATTGGCGCGGCGATGCCACATCCGCATGGTCCATCCGCTGGTGCGCCTGAAGAACACGCTGTCGCAAACCGCCGTGGGCTCGCGGCGGGACCGCGCGGATAACGTGCGGCACGCGTTTGGTTTAATCGATCCTCGCCGCGTTCGCGGCCAGCGCGTCACGCTGGTGGATGATGTCATGACCACCGCCGCGACGCTCAAATCCGCCGCCACGGCGCTGAAGGAGGCCGAGCCACTGAGCATCAATGCGCTGGTGCTGGCGGTGTCTGACCCGCGCCGGCGGGATTTCCAGAGCGCTTGAACATGGTCTTTGCCGCAATAGCCGCGGGCGCTAGCCAGCGCAAGAATCCCTCGCGGGCTTGCGCCCGCGGCTATTAAATAAGTGTCCTGATCGGGATTGGGACGGATTGGTTGCCCGTGCCGCTTTGCGCCGATAGCATCATTGAGGTTGTAATGTCGGCGCGTCCCCAGAACCAACCGTTGCCCCTGTCGGCCAAGGCCCGGCGTACCGGCGAGCAGCCGATCAGCTTCCTGATGGCCGCCGCCATGGCCGATCCCGCGCTGATCAATCTAGCCGCGGGACTGGTCGATCCTCTGACCCTTCCAGTGGACGCGGTTCACCAGATCACCGAGCGGATTTTCAGCGATACGGCCCGGGGGCGAGCGGCGCTGCAGTATGACACGACGCTGGGCCTGGAGCCGCTCCGGCGAGCGGCACTGGCGCATCTGGAAAAGCTGGAGAACAAATCGGCCGGCCAAATGGGGCTGGACGCGAAGGATTTCGTCATCACCACCGGTTCGCAACAGGCGCTGTATCTGATTGGCGACGTGCTGATCGACCCGGGCGACATCGTCATCGCCGCCAACCCGTGCTATTTCGTCTACACCGGCACGCTGGCATCGCTGGGCGCTACCGTCATGGCGGTGCCGATGCGCGAGGATGGCATTGACACCGAGGCCGTGGAAGCGCTGCTGTTGCGTCTGCAGCGGCAGGGCAATCTGGATCGCGTGAAGCTGATCTACACCACCAGTTATTACCAGAACCCCACCGGGCTGACGCTGATGGAAACGGGCCGGCGGCGGCTGTTTGAGATCGCCGTGCGATTCAGTGGCCGCCAGCGCATCCTGATCCTGGAAGACGCAGCCTATCGTGAGCTGCGCTACGACGGGGCGGCGCTGGCATCGATCAAATCGCTGGACCGGGAGAACCGTTACACGATTTTGACACAGACGTTCAGCAAGCCGTTCGCGCCGGGTCTGAAGACGGGCTATACCGCGATGCCGGTGGATTTGCTGGAGGCGGTGCTGCACCAGAAGGGGAACCACGATTTTGGCTCGGCGAGCCTGACCCAGCACGTGGCGCTGGAGGCGATGACCAGCGGGCTGTATGAAAAACAAGTTCGCGTTCTGTGCGACAGCTATCGCCGCAAGCGCGATGCGATGCTGGATGCGTTGGCGCGATACATGCCGGCGTCGGCGGGGATCCATTGGACGCATCCGGCGGGCGGGTTGTACATCTGGTTGACGCTGCCGCCCACCATCGATACATCCCGCGATTCGGTGCTGTTCCGGGGCTGCGTGCGCCGCGGCGTGCTGTATGTGCCGGGTGATTACAGCTTCCAGCCGGATGACAATGGGCAGGTTCCCCATCACCATGTGCGTCTGAGCTTCGGCCAGGTTTCACCGCAGCAGATCGAGCCGGGCATCCAGCGACTGGCCCAGGCCGTGGCCGAAGCGCTGCGGACAGAGCCCGCGTCGGCGGCCGGATCGGCCCAATAACCCTCCACCGGCTGGCGATGAGCAAAACGCTGTTCTGGTACATCTTCTGGAGCCTGCTGAAGGTTTTTCTGATGACCACGGCCAGCCTGGCTGGCATCATGAGCCTGGGCGGGCTGCTGCGCCCATTGACCGACAACGGGTTGAACCTGGGGCAGGTGAACCGGATGCTGGCGTACCTGACGCCGGCGATGTGCACCTATTCGCTTCCTGTGGCGGCACTGTTCGCGGCGACGACGGTGTACGGCCGGTTCGCCGCCGACAATGAACTCACCGCCATGCGCGCCTGCGGGATCAGCTACTTGTCGGCGCGGCGATTTTCTATCGCGCTGCCGGCGCTGGTGCTGGGGCTGGTTGTCGCGGTAGCCAGTCTGCTCATGCTCTGTTTCATCGTGCCGTTGTTCTCGCTCAAGGCACAGGAAGTGATCTATTCCAACATCGGGCGATTGATCGTCAGCCGGATCGAGCGCGAGCACGAGCTGGATTTCCCCACCGGGATCGGGACCAACCGCTTTGTGGTCTTCGCTGAAGAGGCGCATTCGATTCCTCCCAACCCGCAGACGCCGCAGGTGAGCCGGGTGGAGCTGATTGGGCCAGCGGTGGTGACGTACGAGCCGCCGGTCTTTCCCGATCCGATCCTGACGCCCAAGGAGTTCTGGATGGCGCGTACGGCGATCGTGAACATCGCCCGCAGCGGCGCCGAGGGTGGAGCGGCGCTGACCGTGCAACTGGAGGACGGCATCCGCTTCCCGCGCGAATTCTACGGCGGGTCGCAGGTCGGCGTCGCCGGAACCACCTTCGGCCCCACGCCGCGGCAATCGCTCATCGGCGAAAACGTCAAGTTCATGAACGTCACGCGCCTCACCGAGCTGGCGCAGGACCCGGGTCAGAGCGAGCGCGTACAACTGGTTTTGCGCGACATGATCCGCCGCGATCAGGAGCTGGCGTATCGCGCCATGATCGTCAAGGCGTTCAGACCCGAATCAGCCGATGCGTCGGGGCATGCCATTTTCGATTTTGGCAAGGACGTGGACCAGGGCGACCGGTACCAGATCGGCGGGCACGGCGTCAAGGCAGGGGCGGTGGGCGATGAGGTGATCGTCGGCCCGTTGGATAAGGATCTCTCAAAACCATTCTCCGCCGGACCGCGCTTCGGCTGGTTTGAGCAAATGCATGGGTCGCAGCAGATTATCCAGGGCGACGCGGGCGAGCTGCGCATCTCCACCAAGCCGGACCTGACCGGCCAGCAGATCATCATCAGCGTCGAATTGAATGACGCCGCACTGCATACGCAATCGGGTGTGAGCGAGCGCGCCAGCTTCTCGCGCAGCTTCGCCGTGCCGATGCCGCCGGAAATCGAAAACATGGCCAAGCGCACGCTGGCGGATTATCTGTGCGATCCGAACACTGGCCCGGGCGACGCGGCGCTGCTGCGGCATGAGGAGGCCGCCGCCAACAATGCCGTCCGCAGCGAATTGCACAGCCGCGCCAGCTTCGCCGTCAGTTGCCTGAGCCTGGTGATGATCGGCTGCGCGCTGGGGATGATGTTCCGCAGCGGCAATTTCCTGAACGCCTTCGCCGTCAGCTTCGTCCCGGCACTGTTGTGCATTACGCTAATCGTCTGCGGACAGCAGTGCGCCACGCACGTCCCCGACGATGTCGCGCCGGGATATCACGATCCACTGCACCTGGGGCTGGCATTCATATGGGCCGGCAACATTTCGGTGACTGCGGCGGTGATCTGGTTCACCATCAGGCTGCAACGCCAATGAGCACCGCGATACCAGTCCCGATGCCGGCGGAGGCGCCGCACGGCGCGCGCGATTCGCGGCTGTGGTTGCGGCCGCGCGCGCTGGTGATGCTCTTTGTGGTCTGGATGATCGTACGCTGGCTTTTCTCCAGCTTTCGACAATTGGTTCCGGACGAGGCGTATTACTGGGTCTGGTCGCGGCACCTGGCGATGTCGTATGTCGATCATCCCCCGATGATTGCGTGGCTCATCCGGCTGGGAACACAGATTTGCGGAACCAACGAGCCGGGCGTGCGGTTCATGATGACCATCCTGACGGCCGGGACGATCCTGATTATGACGCTGGTCGCGCGGCGATTGATCATCGACTGGCGCGCGGTGGTGTTCGTGTCGATGGCATTGCTCCTGTGTCCGCTGATGAACGCGATCGGCAGCCTGGCGACGCCGGACACACCGGCGTGCTTTTTCCAGGCGGCGGCGCTGGCGTGTGCCCTGGTGATCTTCTCCCCCGGCGCGGGCGAAAACCGCGGAGCGCTATGGCTGGCGTTCGGAGTGTGCATCGGTCTGGGTCTGCTCAGCAAATACACCAGCGTTCTGCTCGGGCTGTCGATTTTTCTGGCGCTGCTGTGGACCGCAGAGGGTCGGCGGCATTTGCTGACACCCTGGCCCTGGCTGGGCGCGCTGATCGCGGTGGCCATCTTTTCGCCCGTGATTCTCTGGAATGGGCGCCACCATTGGGCATCGTTCAAATTTCAACTGCATCACGGCCTGAGCACAGGCGACGTGCCCCCCGTCAGCAGCCTGTTGGCATATGTCGGCGGCCAGTTCGCCGTCTCCACCCCGATTCTTTTCTTTCTGACATTTTTCGTTCTGTGGATTTACGGGCGGCGGCGCGGCAATCCGATGTTTATCCGAATCCTTTTACTCTCGACGGCGGTGCCGCTGCTGTTCTTCGCAGTTTCGGCGCTGCACCATCGTCCGGAGGCGAACTGGCCGATGTTCGCTTATCTGCCCGGAACCCTGCTCATCGGCTGCTATTTCGGCGAGCATTGGACGCACCAGCGCGAGGGATGGGCGAAGCTGGCGGTGATCGTGGCGCTGTTCGGCACCATCTTCATTCATTGGCCGGAAGCCGGATGGGCGCTGTTTCCCAGGCTGCACATGCCGCCGTGGGAGCAGCAATTTGGCTGGCGCGATTTGGCGGCCGAGGTCGATCCGCTTAGGCACGGCGCCCCGGTTTACAGCGTCGATTACGGCTACGCGTCCGAATTATCTTTTTATTTAGCCGGGCGACCGGAAGTCTGGCCGCTTCCGTTCAGCGATCGGCCTACGGCGTTTGACGACATGCCGGGATATCCGCCGGTCAGCCAGTTCGATCGTGTCATCCTGGTCCGCAAGCAGCTTGCGGGGATATCGATGGCGCCCGACTGGCGTGTGGCCAATTATCTGCCTCACGTTGAGGTGATCCACTTTGACCCAGAAAAGCTGGGCCACGTTGTCCGCAGGAACCTGATTACCATCGCCACCCGATAGCGCGCATCCATGAGAATCATCGACCGCTACGTTCTGGGCATGTTCGTCAAGAACTACCTGATCAGCTTCATGGTGCTGATCGGGATGTACATCGCCCTGGACATGGTTTTCAACTTCGGCAACCTGACGCAATCCAGGGGGCAATCGCTCACCGGGTTTTCGATATTCCGGATCATCTACGACATCTGCGATTTTTATTTTTACCAGGCGTTTTTCTTTTTCGTGCAGTTGTCGGGAGTGATCGCGGTTGTCGCCGCCGCGTTCACGCTCATGCGGCTGAGCCGATTTAACGAGACGACCGCCCTGCTGGCCGCGGGCACACCGATGCTGCGCATCGCCGCTTCGGTGGTGCTGGCCGGCGTCGTATTGAACCTTCTCCTGCTGCCGATCGACCAGGAGGTGCTGATTCCCAGGATGATCCCCAAGCTGATCCGCGAGCATAACGACGTGCACCGCGGGTCGCTCAAAACATTCCCGGTGCAGATGATGACCGACAGCAAGCATGGGTTGTTCAACGCGGGGATGTATTATCCGCTTAGCGCGGATGGGCCGCCGCATATCGCCTGCCTGGACGTGATCCAGCGCGATGCGCAGCTCCACCCCACTGCACATCTCTACGCCGATTCGGCCGTTTGGGACAAGGCCGCGAACCGCTGGGACCTGAAGAATGGCCAGCTTTCGCCGATCACGCCCCCGGATCGGCCGGCGCCCACGCAGGGTCTGGTGAACGCCAGCTATTATCAAAGTGACATCACACCCGACGAGATCGCGCTGAACCTGGGCAAGGATTACATCCAGCTTCTCCCAGTCAGCAAAATCAATCAGCTTCTGGATCTCAAGCGTTATGGGACGCTGGATCTGCTGCGCGTGAAGCATCTGCGCTTCGCCCAGCCGCTGGCCAACGTCATCCTCCTTCTGCTGGCGATCTCCACGGTGCTGACGCGGACGCCCGGCACGCTCAAGACGGCGGCGGTGCGATGCATGACCCTGACGGGTCTGTGCATGGGCAGCGTCTTCATTGGTTATCAAATGGCAGCCAGTCCGCCCAGTCCGGATTTGATCAATCTGTGGCCTGCGCTGATGACGTGGATGCCGGTGTTTATTTTCGGGCCGCTGGCCGTCTATCTGCTGGACCGGATCAAAACCTAAGTCCGTATTACCGGTCTGCCGGAAAAATATGGATTCCAGTTTGCATCGGAAATGACTGAATCGTAAATCCAACTTCGTCAGGCACACGCACCGGATGGATACGGCCCGTGTGGGCCAACATGCCGGAGCCTGACGCGACGCTCCCCTTCCCACTTTCTGGCGATGCCGGCCGTTCAAACACGGCCGGCATTTTTTTTATTCCCCGATATCCATCCTGTGCTCGGCAAATACGGGTTACTTGAACTGTCCCATCGACCGGCCGATAATCCAATGGATAACAGTGATGCAGGCACAAGTGCTTAATATTCTCGACGCTCCGGATTACGCGCAGGAGATTGCGCGCGGGGCCGAGCTGCTGGCGGCGGGGAAGCTGCTGGTCCTGCCCACGGAAACCGTCTACGGCGTGGCGGGGCTGCTGACCAATCCTACCGCCCGCGCCGCCCTGGCCCAGATGCGGCCAACGCCCTCGCCCAAGCCGTTCATCATTCACCTGGCCCGGCCCGGCGATGCCCTGGCATATCTGGGCGAGGCGAACGATTTCGCCCGGCGGATGATGCGCAAGCTCTGGCCCGGGCCGGTCGGCTTGATCTTCGCCGTACCCGAAGCCCGCCGCACCCAGGTCGCGGCGCAGCTTGGGCTGGCCGAATCTGATTTGTACGAAAACGGCGCCATCACGCTGCGATGCGCGGATCACCCGGTCTTTTACGATGTGGTCTCGCGGGTGAACGGACCGGTGGTGCTGACGGCGCCGGGCGGCGGAAGCCAGCGCTGCGCCGATCTTCCCAACGAAATCATTTCGCGCGTCGAGATGATCCTGGACGCAGGCGACACGCGCTTCTCCAAGCCGTCCACGCTGCTGCGCGTGAAGCAGGATTCCTATGAGCTGGTCCGCGCGGGCGTCTACGATGAGCGCATCATCGATCGCATGCTCAAGACGACGATCCTGTTCGTCTGCAGCGGCAACACCTGCCGATCGCCCATGGCCGAGGCCATCGCACGGGAGTTCGTGGCCAAGCGGCTGAACATGCGGGTGGAGGAGCTGGAGAACAAAGGGATCAACGTGACCTCGGCCGGGAGTTATGCGATGCCCGGCACCCGCGCCGCGCCGCAGGCTGTGGACGCGCTGCGGGCGATGGGGCTGGATTTGTCGGGGCACCGCTCGCGGCCGCTGACGGTGGAGCTGATCCACGAGGCGGACGTGATCTACGCGATGAGCCGCGGCCACGCCCGCACTGTCGCCGCCATGGTCCCGGCGGCGGTGGATCGCGTCAGCACCCTGGACCCGCAACACGACATCGAGGACCCGATCGGTGGGGACCTGTCGCTTTACACTGAGGTCGCCAATCAGCTCAAAATCCTGATCGAGCAGCGCCTGGCCGAAGGAGTGATCCCATGAAATCGGAGATACGCGCATGAAGATCGCCCTCGCCTGCGACCACCGCGGTTACGAAGCCAAGCGCAAGCTCTTGCCGATGCTGAAAAAATTGGGCCACGAGGTGCGGGATTTTGGGTGCGAGAGCACGGCGAGCGTGGATTACCCCGATTACGCGATCCCCGCCGCCCGCGCTGTCGCTGACGGAACGCACGACCTGGGCATCCTCCTGGACGGCAGCGGGATCGGCATGTCGGTGGCCGCCAACAAAGTGCGCGGCGTCCGCGCGGGATTGGTGCACGACACCATCACTGCCCATCGCGCCCGCGAGCACAATCATTGCAACGTCCTGTGCATGGGCACCGATCTGCTCAGCGAGGAGCAGATACGCCAGATCGTCGAGATCTTCCTCACCACCCCCTTCGGCGAAGGCCGCCACGTCCGCCGAATCGACAAGCTCAGCGAGTTTGAACGGCAGGCGTGATATCGCGCTTCACGTTGATTCTCAGCGCGGTAGTTTAGCCGCGTCGCTTGCGACGCGCGTTCTCTGCACAAGCCGTGGACACGCGTCGCAAGCGACGCGGCTAACCATGCTGAATACTGATGATTCGTGCCCGCGTCCCCCGCGTTGCCCTGACGCCCCAAACCTGCGATTCTAAATGCATGTCGCTGACGATGCGTTGGACTGGTCGCAACGAGATGCCGCTTGTCGCGCAGACGCGCTGGATGTGCTATGGACATGCGGCCAAGGATTTGCCGATTTTTCTCGAACGCGTCGCCGCCAACACCTGGGCGATGGATGGCGATTTTCTGCTGGCGGAGCGCGATCGCTCGGTGGTCGGCACGGCCACGTCGCTTTCGATGCGCATGTGGATCCGCGGCGCGCCGATGTCATGCCAGGGCGTGGCGTGGGTGGGGACGATCAAGACGGCGCGGCGTCGCGGTGGGGGTGAAGCGCCGGGCGTCGCCTCGGCGATCATGCGCGAGATGCTGCGCGTCGGGCGCGAACGCGGCTGCGTCGTCTCGGCGCTCATGCCGTTCCGCGCCAGTTACTACGAACACTTCGGATATGGCCTGGTCGAGCGTCGATCGGAATGGACGATCCCACTGTCGATCCTGCCCGATAGTTCATGCGATGGTTGGCGGTTCATGCAGCCGGCGGATCGACCCGCGGTAGCGGCGGCATGGCAGTCGGCCGTGCAGGCCGGGCAATGCGATATCGAACGCGACGGCGAATGCTGGGACTCGCGCAAACGATTCGAGGAGGAGGGCATCGTCGTGATCGACCGTCCCGACCCGGCCGGCCCGGTGACCGCGTATGCCATGCTCCAGTATCAGCCCGCACCGCCCAGAAATCTGCTGAAGGTGGTGGAATGGTGCGCCGCCTCGCCCGCATCGTTCAAGGGGCTGCTCTGTTTCCTGGGGACTCTGCGCGATCAGTATTCATCCGTCGCCCTGACCGCGCCGGCGGATTGGCAGATCAACCGCATGCTCCGCGAGTCGCAGATCGCTCATCGGCCCGTCGAGCACCACACCGCCGAGCTGCGAACCCACACGCGGATGCAGATGCGCATTCTCGATCACCGCAAGTATCTCGAATCGCTGCACCTGCCCAACCGATTTGACGGGAAGCTCAGCGTGGCAGTGCATGAGACCGGAGGGGATATTTCGCGATTTCGCCTGGAGCTGGCAGATGGGCGAATCCAGGTTAGCTCCGGGCCGGCGACGGCGGACTTTGAGTGCTCGGACCGAATCTGGGCCGCCATCGCCACGGGCGATCTGCCCGCCTCGAAAGCCGTTCAAACGGGTCTGGCGAAGCAGAACACGGCGAATGCGGCCCAAACGTTGGACGTCCTTGCCGTCGGTCCCCTGCCGTTCTGCCAGGAGTCTTTTTGATCGCTCAGTCTTCAAATCCAACTTTCAATTTTTAAGGTGGGTGCGTACGCTTGTATGGGCAAACTCAGGGCCGGCGGGTACGTAGAAAGTTGGAGGCCTCAGCAGCATGCAGGACAATCTGTCCGATCCCGCAACGAACGCGCCGCCCACCGATCCCCCGGCGTCGCCACCGGCAAATGAGCCGATGCCGCTGGTTTCGGCCGAGGAGATTCCACCCCCCCCGCCATCAGCGGCGCCGGCGCCCATGATTCCGCAGGCCGCGGGGGAACTACCGCCGCCATTGCCACCGGAAGCGGTTGCGGCGTCCGCTGCGCTTGAAGTTTCGCCGCCGCCGACCGCACCGGCGCCGCCGCTGGAGGAGATTTCGCTCGCTCCCCCGCCGCCACCTGCAGCGCGGCCGGTACCGGAATTCGAGACCATCCCCGTTCTGCGCACGACGGTCGATGCCGCGCCACCGCAGCGGGCCGAAAACGAATCACCGCCTCCGGTGCCGTTGCCGCGCGTGTCTGTTTCAACGCCACCGCCCCCCGGTGCGCCCGGTTCGCACGCCCTTCCATTCTGGCAGCGGCGTTGGGTGCAGAACGGGTTGCCTTGGGCGACGTCGCTGGCGTTTCATCTATTTGTTCTGGCGCTGGCGTTGATTCTGGTGCCACCGTTGGCCCACGCGCTGAAGGATGCCAATCGCGAAGAGGTGATCGTCCCGGATGCGACGTTGGCCAATGACGGGGACATCGGTGGCATGCCGAATCCCGGCTTGGGCAACGACCCGAGCCGATCGGCCGCCCAGGAGAATAACGCCGACGCCGATTCCAAGGGCTGGGCCGAGCGCAAAAGCCACGATCTGGCGCAGACCCTGAAGGTCAGTGCGGCCGACATCCCATTGGCGCCGGGGCAGGAGAAGAACACGGACAAGGACGTGGTGCTCAGCCCATTCGGCAGCGCGGGGGATGAGACGGCGAATTTCGGCCCGCGTGGTGGCGGGATGGGCAGCGGGCCGCGCAGCAAACTTTTCGGGCACGGCGGAAACGTCCGCAGCCTGGTTTATGTCTGCGATGCCTCCGGCTCGATGGTGGGCCGCGGTGACGATGCGCTCAAGACGGAGCTGAAGCGCGACATCGCCAATCTTTCACCCTTGCAGCAATTCAATGTGCTGATTTTCCACCAGATGAAGGACGGCGCGCAATATCAGCGCCTGGCCGATCATCTGCTGATGGCCACGCCCAGCGCCAAGGCGGCGGCGTTTGATTTCGTGGATCGCTTACCCTTCTCGGACGTCAACAATCCCCTGCCCGCGCTTGAAGAGGCGTTCCGCGAGCAGCCGCAACTGATCTTTCTTCTGAGCCACGGAGATTTCAACAACCGATACAACACAACGACCAGCGCCGAGGTGCTGGCCAAGATCAACCAGCTCAACGCCAGCAAGCGGGTGCACGTGAATACGCGGCTGCTGCTGGGTGACAAGAACAAGGAGTTGGAGAACCGCAAGGATTTCGAGGCGATCATGAACCAGATCGCGTCGGAGAACGGTGGCGAATACAAGAAGGTTTACAGCGATGAATTGTAGGAATCACCGCCACCGGATATTTTCCGCGGCATCGGGAAACACCGAATCGATGGGACCGAAGATTTTCGCACAAGAGGATTAAATCCATGCGTCGTTACGCCACGTCCAAGCTTCGCCTGGCGCTGTTGGTAGTTTTGATCGGCGCGGCGCTGCTGGTGATGACCGATCCGCTGTTCGCACAGGTCGCCACCGGCCAGCCAGCGCAGCAGGCCAGGCCCAGCGTCTTCAGCCTGGTGATGCAACAGGATACCGACCCGGTGTTCTGGACGATCATGCTGCTGTCGATCGCGGGGCTCACGCTGATCATCCAGGGAGTCATCCAGAACCGGTCGTCGATCTTCATGCCGCCGCAGACGACCGAGCGCATCCGCGAGATGATCGCGCAGCGGCGCTTCAAAGATCTGATCGACTTCACGGAGACCGATCCAAGCTTTGTCAGCCGCGCCCTCAACCCCGCCCTCAAACGCGCGCCCAGCTTCAGCAGCATGAAGGAGGCGATGGAAACGGCTATCGGCGAGCAAACGGCCGAACAATTCCGCAAGATCGAATATCTCAACATCATCGGCAACCTCGGCCCCTTGCTGGGATTGCTGGGCACGGTGCTGGGGATGATCGATGCATTCAGCGCGATGCAGGCCAGCGGAGGCGTGACAACGCCGACGACCCTGGCCGGCGGCATCGCCAAGGCGCTGTGCCATACCATGCTGGGCCTGATGCTGGCGGTTCCGTGCCTGGCGGCCTTCGGGGTGCTCCGGACGGTGGTGGATCGCCTGACCGTGCGCGGGGCGCTGATGGCGGAGGAACTTCTGTTGATGATCAAGCCGGCCGAGGCCAAGCCGGCCGCGGTGGGTGCGATGCGGCCGGGTGTCATGCCGCAGCCCGCGCCGACCACCCCGCTGCGCAAGCCGCCGATCCCAAGCCCCGGTCCCGGCCCCATGCCCGCACAGATGTAAGCCGATATGCGCCACCACCAGATGCCCCATATCCGTGAGGGCGGCGTCAATGTCACGCCGCTCATCGATGTCGTCATGTGCCTGATCATTTTCTTCATGCTCGTGGCCAAAATTGGCGTCGATACCGGCAGCGACAAAACGCTGGACATCCCCGCAAGCTTCATCGGCACGGATATCCGCGACATGGGCAACACACTGACGCTCAACGTGATTAACGGACCGTCGGGCGATTCGCAGCCGATCGTGACCGCGCTGGGCCGCAATGGCGAGATGACCGATCTGAAGCTGCACGACATGGTCGGCGGCGCGATGCGTACGCCGCTGCGCGATCTGTTGAAATATTACCGCGATGGCGATCCCGCCCGCGGGCTGGCGCCCAATCCTGATTTCAAGGTGATCATCCGGGCGGACAAGTCGGTGACATACTACTTCCTGGCCCCAGTGTTAATCGAATGCAACCTGGCGCACGTTAAATCGTTCGCGTTCAACACCAAGAGCGTGGCCCCATCATGAAAGTCCAGGGCGCCAAGAAAATTCATTACGACGCGGGGCCCAACATGACCCCGATGGTGGACATCACGATGGTGATCCTGATCTTCTTCATGCTCTGCGGGAACTTCCTGGGGGCGGAGCATTTTCTGGTCAGCGACGTTCCGCTGCAGGCCAACGGCGCCGGCGTGCCGCCACCGGCGGGCGTGCCGATCCCCACGCGCTTCACCATCGCGGTGCGGCAGGAGGGTCCGTTTTATGTCGCCAAGGCCGGCAATTTCGCGTCCGTCCGCAGCACCGATCCCAAGCGGGCGTATGAGCTGCTCAAGGATCAACTCGCCGCGCAGCTCGCGTCCTTCAAGGCGGCCGGCGTGAAGACCGATGATGTGCAGATCATTATTTATCCGCAGCCCAACGTCACGCTGGACAACCTGATCCCTGTCGAGGAAGCGGCGCTGGACGCGGGGTTCAAAAAAGTCGGCTTCGGTGTCAACACGACCAAGTAATCGTCTAAATGCAACCACAGAGACACAGAGACGCAGAGGCAGCCGCAGAGAAGAATGACACTGTTTACTCCGTGGCTCTGCGTCTGTGCGGTTGCATTTTTGCGTTGGCTCTGGCGGCGCCGCCAACATACTCGCAAACCCGTCCCGCCGGTTTGGATTCCCTGGGTGACGATGCGCTGTTTTCAGAGATGGCCGAGCGCGGGCTGGACGATCTGCTGGATCGCGCTTTTGAGCAGGATCACGTTGCCGCCGATCGCCGCCAGGCAATACATACGCTGGCAGCGCTGCAGCGGCTGGCGGGCAATTCGCATCTGACCGAGCAGCAGCGCCAGGCGCTTCTGGAAGGCGTCGTCGGTGGGATCGATCAGATTCTGGCGACTATCCACAACGATCCGGATCTGCTGGTGCAGAAGGCCGGCATCATCGCCGAAAAGGGCGTCGATCCGCAGGCGGGCCTGCTCGAATATTGGGGCGAGAGCGAATCGGAACGCGCCAAGTTGCGCCCGCTGGCGCAGACGGCATTGAAGATGTACGACCAGGCCGCCCAGATCGCGACCGCCCGCGCCAACGAACTGGCCAATCATATTACCAGCCCCGACGACAAGCTCGCCGAGCAGTGGCAAAAGGCCAACGACCTGGCCGGCGTGGCGGCGTACAAGAAGGCGCAGATGCAGTACGCCGTGGCCCTCTCGCTGGATCCCACCGATCCCCAGCGCGCGGGATTGATCCAGGAATCGCTTAAATCTTTCGAGCGCTGGGATAATCCCGATTCGGGCGTGCAGCCGCAGGTACGACTGCTGATGGCAAAGCTCAACGTGCTGGGCGGCGACAAGGACGACATCGCCAAGGCCAAGCAGATGATCGACGCGCTGGTGAAGAACCCCGACAACCAGATTTCGCCCGCGCCGGCGCCGGAACTGATTTTTGAGGCGCTGTGTTATTCGGTGATCGCCAGCCTGTCCGCTAACGACCTGCCCGGCGCGCAAACCGCCTTGGACGAAGCGACGTCATACCAGCAACAGCATTTCGCCAACGATCCGGAGCAGTTGGGCGCCCTGCGGCTCCTGGGATATCGCCTGCTGGCGATGCGCGCCGACCAGGCGCCGCCGGGAAGCGAAAAGGACACCGCCAACGCCGCGGCCGTCAACGCGCTGGCGAAACTCGTCGCGGATTTCCCGGGGTTGCGCGATGCGATTTATCGCCAGCTTGCGGCGCGTCTGCCGGCCAATCCCGATCCGGCCAAGCTCGATCCGATGCTGCTTCTGGCGATTGTGGAGCAGGGCCGCCAGCAGGTCGTCGGCACGCCGGCGTCCGTCGACAAGGCGAAGCTGCAGCTGGCCCTGTCAGCGGCGCGGGAGATTTTGTCGCGCTATTCGTCGGGTTCATTTCCCGCCGCCCAGGCGGCAGAGCCGTCGCTGCTCGCTGGCGTATTCATGGAATCCCTGGGCGACAAGGTTGGGGCGGTCGATGCGTTCCTGGATCACATCGCGCGTTTCGGCAACGATCCCAAGAGCAACGCCAAATTCGCCCTGGACGAGGCAACCAATATCCTGGGCGAATTGCGCCAAGCCTCCACCGATTCCGCCGGCAAGCTCGATCCGCAGGTGCAGCGGGTGCAGGACCGCTTCCTGCCCGTGGCGATCAATCCGCCGTTCAATCACATCGAATTCGCGCAGCTTTGGGCATCGACGCTGCTGGACCAGGAGAAATGGGCCGATGCGCTCAAGTATTACCAGATGGTGCCCGACACGGCGCCGCCCGGCCAATTGCTCTCGGCGCGCTATGGACAGATGGTCGCGCTCAAGGCGCTGGAGGAATCCGCGGGCGCTTCAGCCGAGCAGCGCAAGCAACGGATGGAGCAGATCCAACACCTCGCCGACACGGTGAATTCGCTGGCCAACAGCGTCATCAGCACCTCAGCTTCCGAGCAGGAGAAGGCGCGCGCCAAATCAACACTGGCGCGCGTGTCGCTGCTGGCGGCTGATATCACCCGCCAGCACGACAACGATCCGCAGCGGGTCCTGCAGCTTCTCAATGGCTTTGAAAATTCCGTCGCCGGTTTGCCCGATGCCAAATCGCTGATCAATGGGGCGCTGTTCCTGCGCGTGCAGGCGTACATGCAGCTGGGCCGGGACAACGACGCGACACAGACGCTGGTGCAATATCTCAATGCCACCAGCGCCGCCGAGGGAGCGCAGACCGTTCACGATCTGCTACTGACGCTGAGCAACCAACTGGACAAGGCCCGCGCCGCCGGCGACACGGCGGCCGAAACGGCCATCGCCAACAACCGCGCCACGTTGAGCGGATTTCTCGTCAAATGGGCCAGCGACAGCATCGATCCCAAGATTCACGGGTACGCCTACACCTATCGCCGCTTCGACGCGGATGTAAAGCGCCAGGCTGCCGAGCTGCAGACCGACCCGGCCGTTCGCAAGCGCGAGCTGACCGCGGCGCTGGCGCTTTATAAGGAGCTGCAGTCTTCCGCCAATGTCGCGCTGTACCAGGCCAGCCTGGAGCAGGGCGCCGACAAGGATTATCCCGACCCGCTGGTGACGCTGGGCGTCGGCCTGATCGCCTATGACCTGGGCGATTGCCGAACCGTCAAGAGCACGCTGGGCCGGCTCGTCCAGGACGAAAAACTGGGCGAGGGGGGCGAGGACAACAACGAATATTGGGAAGCCACCTTTAAGCTCCTCGACTGCATGCACACGCTGGCGGCCAGCGGCGACAAGGAAACCACCGATGCGCAGGTCCGCCAGTCGCTTAAGATCGTCTACCTGATCTGGCGAGACGGCACGGGCGGCAAAAAGTGGCACGAAAAGTTCGAGCAGCTTCGCAAGGCCGTAATGCCCGACTGGTCCCCGCCGCCGTCGGCCAAATAATCGGTTATCATACGCAGATATTTAGCCGCGGTGCTTGCACCGCGCTTTCTGCAAGGTCCAGGAGCGCGCGGTGCAGCACCGCGGCTAAATGAATAAGGAGCCTTCGCCTTGAGCATGACGACCGCCGCCCCGCCGCCGACGCCGACCGATCACCCGCTGCAAACGCGGGTTGTCGAGCCGATATCCGGCTGGCGGGCCATTCACCTCCGCGAGATCTGGGATTACCGCGAGCTGCTGTGGATCCTCTCGCTGCGCGACATCCAGGTGCGTTACCAGCAGACGGTGCTGGGCGCGTTCTGGACGGTGGTGCAGCCGGTGGCGTACATGCTGGTCTTCGTCGCATTTTTCCGGGGCAACGCGCCGCGGAACGTCCCGGCGCCGATCTTCTTTTTCTGCGGGCTTCTGCCGTTCCAGCTTTTCGCCTCCGCGTTGGGCCAGGCCAGCAGCAGCCTAGTGGATAATCAGAACCTGATCACCAAGGTTTATTTCCCGCGGCTGGTGGTGCCGATCGCATCGTCGATCACGGCCATGATCGATTTTTGCGTGGCGCTGGTGGTGCTGCTGGTGATGATGGCGATTTTCCGCGTGGCGCCCACGCCGCGGGCACTGGCGCTGCCGCTGTTCGTGCTGATCGGCGCGGTTGCGGCGTTAGGGATCGGCCTGTGGCTCTCGGCCCTGAACGTCGAATATCGTGATGTCCGCCAGGCGGTGCCGTCGCTCGTGCAGTTCTGGCTTTTCATCAGCCCCGTCTTGTATCCGCTGGACACGTTCCCGACCGGATGGCGACATTATCTGCTGATCGCCAATCCACTCTCCGGCGTCGTCGAGGGCATCCGCTGGTCTCTCCTTGGCAGCCCGATGCAGTTGAACCTGGCTTTGACCTCTGCCGCAATCTCCGTTGGCGTACTGATCACGGGGCTATACTATTTCCGCCGAATGGAAGATCGGTTCGCGGATATGGTTTGACCGCTAATCTCCTGGCGCAAACCCGGGAAAGGTTGGCGAATTATTTTCGTCCTTCGGGCGCCACTTCATTCCCAGATGCTCATACGCCGCCTTGGTTGCCTTGCGGCCCTGGCGCGTGCGCAGGACCAAGCCCGTTTTCAATAAGTACGGCTCAATGACATCCGTCAACGTATCCACTTCCTCCCCAAGACTGGCGGCGATGGCCTCGACACCCGCAGGGCCGCCGTCGTAGATTTCGATCAGCGTTCGCAGGAACGTGCGATCCTGCTGATCCAGGCCGCGCTCGTTAATGCCCTCCAGCTCGAGCGCTTCCCTGGTGATTGGCAGTGTGATCTGCCCGTTGGCCTCGACGGCGGCGAAATCGCGCACGCGCCGCAGCAGGCGGTTGGCGATGCGCGGCGTGCCCCGGCTGCGATGCGACAGTTCCGCCAGCGCTGGTTCTTCGGCCTTCAATTTCAATGCGTGGGCGTTGTGACGCAGGATCTCGTGTAATTCCGGCGCTTCGTAGAAATCGAGATGGTGGCGGATGCCGAAGCGATCGCGCATCGGGCCGGTGAGCAGCCCCAGCCGCGTCGTTGCGCCGATCAGCGTGAACGGCGGCAGCGGCATCGTGATCGTCCGCGCGTGCATCCCCGAATCCAGCGTGATATCGACTTTGAAATCCTCCATCGCGGGATACAGATATTCCTCGACGATGACCGGCAGGCGGTGGACCTCGTCGATGAACAGCACGTCGCCGGGACTGAGCTTCGTGAGGATGCCGACCAGGTCCGCCCCCTTGGTCAGCACCGGGCCGCTGGTGACATGGACCTGCGCCTTCATCTCGGTGGCGACGACGTGCGCGAGTGTTGTTTTTCCCAACCCCGGCGGGCCGTGCAGCAGAACGTGCTCGAGCGGCTCGCCGCGGCCGCGCGCGGCTTCGACGGCGATCTTGAGCCGGCGGATCAGGTCCTTCTGCCCGATGTACTGCGAGAAATCCTGCGGGCGCAGGGCGAAGTTGAAGCGCTTCTCCTCTTCCCCGCTGGCTTCGCCGGATACGATGCGCTCTCGGGCCATGGGGATGTTTTAACGATGGGCGGTCACAAGTGCGAGGGCGCCTCGGCGGCCGGCGGGATCGCGGACATGCCCCACATCGCTGGCGGCGCGGCGGCACCGCAGTCGGGGCACGTGTTGGTGCGGTGCGGTGTATGGCAGTACGGGCATTCAATGGGATATTCGAAAGCATCGAAGTGCCCATGACACGTCGGACAAACCCAGAAGCGGCCGATCGGTGGAGCGGCGCCGCAAGCCGGACACTTCAACCCCTCCCGACGCGGCAACAGCTCCTGGCGGCGCAGCTGCCGCGCGTATTTGAAGCTGGAAAACGCCATGAACCCCGCCCACAGCGCGATGATGATGAGCCATCCATCGCCGCTCCACACCGCCAGCGCCACGAGCGCGGCCGTTCCGGCAATGCCGATGGCGCTGGCGATCAGCAACGCCCGCCCGCGCCCCAGAACGAACCACAGCAACGCCCAGAGGATCTTCCCGCCGTCGAGCGGATAAATCGGCAGGATGTTGAATATCAACAGGCCGGCGTTGATCAACATCACCGCGTAGAAGAACTGGTGCAGCTCGGGACTGGCCTGAATGCGATCCAGCACAATTGTCGGCGGAAGCAGCAGAACATTCACCAGCGGGCCGGCGACAATGCTCCAGAGTACCGCCCCGGGGCGCTGGGGTGGACTGACATACGCGACGCCGCCCAGCGGCCACAGTACGATCCGATCCGCCTTGCCGCCGACCGACCGGCAAGCCAGGGCGTGGCCGAACTCGTGCACCAAAACGATCGCGAAGAGCGCCAGGTATTCGGCGATGTTCCAACCCATCGAGCGATACATGCCGCGCCGCGTTTCCAGTTCGTACGCGGCGACCAGCAGCCACGACCAGTGCAGGAAGACCGTGATCCCAAAGACCTTGAATAATCGGATGCCGTTGACGGGCATGGTTTTTCAATCGTCGGCGGAAACAGGCGTTTCCGCAATGTCGCCGAAGCAGTCCTTAACAGCCGCGGGCGCCAGCCAGCGGAAGGAACGCCAATCGACTGCCGTCCGCTGGCTGGCGCCCGCGGCTGTTCACTGAAGCCATTCCCTTCGGTGTCACATCCGCACCGTGCGGAGGCGCAGCATCTCGCGCAACAGCGATTCGGCGGCTTTGTTGTCCGGATCGGCCTGGGTGGCGCGGTCCAGGAGCCGCTCCGCCTCGGGACGCGTGATCCCCAGCTTGATCGCGGCGTCGATCGCCTCGGCCTGGCCAACCGTATGACCGGTCGGCGCGCGGTGGCCGACCACGGCGAATTCGCTCACCTTCCCCGCCAGCTCGGCGACGATCTGCTCGGCCGTGCGCTTGCCGATTTCCGGCAGGCTCACCAGAAAGCGCGTGTCCCTTGATTCTATGGCATGCGCAATCTGTCCCGCCGGCTGCACGAGGGCCCGCAGGGCGCGCTTGGGGCCGATGCCCTTGACGGTGATGAAGCGCTCGAAAAACCGCTTGTCCTCGACGCGCAGGAACCCGATCAGCCGCGGCGTCAGCCCGCCGCGCGTGGGATCGCCTTCGATGTCGAAAACGGTGTGGAACGTGATCTGTTCGCCCAGGCTGGCGTGCAATTCCGTGATATCCGAGGCTGGGACGAGAATTTCGTAGATGACCGGCCCGCAGGACAGATGGACGCGATCGTCCTCCACGCGTCGCAGATCGCCGGTGATGGCGGAAATCATGGCGGCGCGATCTTATCGGCAAGCGCGGGGTGATCCAAGTTTATTGAAGCATCACCACCATGCCCTTGGATCGCTGAGAATCGCCGGCGTGTCGCCGTCAGGTCGCGTCGCCACGCCTGCTTCCATCTGCGGCATCACGCTGCCTTTGTGAAGTTCAAGTTCGCTTCCGTCTTCCATTGTGACGTAAGATCGCCTCGTCTGAGTTCGATCATCGGCGACCAGCCAACCGATGGGAATTTTCGGCCGGAAGATCGACGCGTCAAATCTCAGATCGTTGACGATGACGTTGGAAGCTTGATAAGTCCAGCGCTCATAACCATCGGGCGGAGCCTCGCGCACGAGTTGTCCGCGAATCGGAAACCAAAGTCCCACGCCAACCTGCTTGAACTCAAAAACGTCAAATCCTTCCGTTCTGGAGTAATTGGGTAGTTTCATAATAAATTGCCATCTCACCAGCGCATAACCGCGCGAAGGATCAAACCAATACGTGTCGCTGCCAAAAAACCCGGCTTGGGCAGTTGCCATTGGTGACCCACTGTGCATCCGCACCCGCACAGTGTTAAATCCGTCCATGCTTTGGTCGGCGATCTCGAGTAGCTCCGGTTTGACTTTACTCAACAAATCGACTTTATCGGCCAGCGACGTACGGGGTTTGACTGGTGTGACCAAATCCTCATGCTCGACACGATATTGAAGCGTGTAGCCCGTGCCCGACCAATCGGGGGCATAGGGACCGATATTAGGGGATACGTGAGACGACAACATTGCCGTCCGATCACGGTGAAGCGTTCCCGGGGAGCCGCCAGCGAGATTCAGCTCTATCCCTTCATGACCGTCCCACGCAGCATCGATGAGGTGCTCAGCCCAGGGAGCCGCACCTTGTTCCCAGGGTAAAACCATGTCCGTCAAGTAAATTCGCCGCGGACCGCGCGGGTCGGGGCCGCACCATGCAGAGCCGGCATATTTCATTGGCGTGGAAATCCACGCGGTCTGTCCGTGTGGTTGCTTTTCCACCGTGGTCAGAAAATCCTTGATATGGACATTTTGAAACTGGGTTTCGGTTTTTCGTATGCCTGCGATGACTTGATTGAGCGTTAGCGTCGTGGGCCGCGTGGCGGGCTCGCCGGGCGCGACGGGCTGCGTCACCGCCACGACAGCGCCGGCCTGCGGCGGCTGTGGCCGCGATGCGAGAATCTGAAAGGGAATGAAGAGCGCCGCGATGGTGACCGCTCCCCCAGTGAGCAGCAGCGCAGCCGCCAGCGCACCCGCTACTTTCAGCTTGCATGCAAGGCGCATCTGCGTGACTGCCTTGGCGATGCTTGCCGCCGCCGAAGCCTGGGCCGGCTGGGACAGGATCGCGATGTTGAGTGTGGATTGGATCAGTTGCGCCGAAACGAGCGATTTTCCGACGGCCAATGACGCCCCCACCGCCGTGACGGGGACAACGGCTCCGCGCACGGCGAGCAGTTCCCGCACGCGCTCCAGTGCGCGTCCGGTTCGCTTGCGGGCCGCCTCCGCTGACATCCCCAGCGCCGTCCCCACCTGCGCGTGCGTCTTTTCCTGGAGAAAGTTCATCACCAGGCAAAGCCGGTCCGTCCGCGGAAGCTTGTCGATGGCCTGGTGAACGAGCAGGCCAAGCTCGGCGGTCTCGACGGCGTCACTCTGGGACGAATTCGTGTCGGCGGGCGCAGCGAACCTTTGTTCGTGGAATTTCCGTCGCCGCAGCATCTTGACGGCGTTGGCCGCGGCGTAACGCGTGGTGGTGTAAAGCCAGCTTGTCATGCCCGCCTCGCTGCTGATTCGATGCGCTTTGCGCAGAAGTAGGATGAAGACGGCTTGGGTGACGTCGTCCGCCAGATGTTCGTCGCCGCCCACTCGCCGCAGCGCGACGGCTCGGACGAAGTGGATGTGCCGACGGATCAGTTCCTCGGCCGTCTGCGATGGGATGCGACCGGCATCGCCCTGATCGGGAGTGCGCATGATCCATGTAATGTACGGCCAGGCCGGCGGCGGACAGGAATTTTTATGACTTGGGCGGGATCTTGGCGGCCTTGCGGAGCAGGGAAAACATGATTGGTGTGCCGCACTCCGGGCAGCGGCCTTTGGACGCCCGCACGCGCTTACCGCAGATGGTGCATTGGTGCATTTTGCCTCGCCGGCGCACGGCCAGCCAGACCACCGCCACCAGGACGGCCAATCCCAGACCAATCAACAGGATGAGATTACGCGGTTGCATGGCCCATTTGTCTCCCGCAACAGATCGCCACCGCCAGCGCATCGGCCACATCCGGCGGCTTGAGCGGGTTGGTCAACCGCAGGTCGCGCTGGATCGCCCGCTGCACCTGATCTTTGCCGGCATGTCCGTGTCCGACAACTGATTTTTTGATTCGATTGGCGGAAAACTGCGCGACCGTCACCCTCTGCCGCCGCGCCGCCAGGAGGATCACGCCGCGGGCATGGCCCATCAGGATGGCCGTGCGCGGATGAGCGTAATGGGAATAAAGCTGCTCCACGGCGCAGACATCAGGGTGGTATTCATCGAGGATCTGGGCCAGCTCGTTGTCCAGCTCGACCAGTCGATCGGCGAGGGATTTTTCCTTCAGCCGGATGACCCCCCCATCGACGAGCCGCACCCGCCGGTTCGCAAAATCCACCACGCCGTAACCGGTGATCTGCAGGCCGGGATCGATGCCCAGGATACGCATGGGGGAAATGATGAATGATAAATGATGAATGATGAATCGAATGCTCTTTCATTCATCATTCATCATTTATCATTCATCATTTTCGTCAGTCCTTCCTCCATACCGTGCCTTCGGGCCGGTCCTCCAGGGTGATGCCGATTCCCTTGAGGCCGTTGCGGACGGCGTCGGCGAGGGGGAAATTCTTGGTGGCGCGTGCATCATTGCGCAGGCGGATAAGCAGCAACATCAGCTGATCCACGGTCCCCGGTTCTTTCTGGCGGGGTTGGGCCAGGTCGGCGCGGAAGAGGCCGAGAATCTGGCCCAGGCGGCGCATCGTCTGCGTCGCTGCCGCCGCGGCGTTCAGCACGTCGTCCTGACGACTGGCTTCGGCGCGATGCTGTTCCAGAAAACTGTTGGCGGCGCCGGCCATTTCGTGAAGGACGGCGATGGCGCCGGCGGTGTTGAAATCATCGTCCATCATCTCCACGAAGCGCATCTCATCGGCCAGGACGGCACGCACATAATTGCCGAACTCCGACTCCAGCAACGCCGCAGCCGACTTGCGCATGTCCGGCCCGTCGATGGGCAGCGGCTTGCCGGTCAGGCGCTCGATTCGCTCTACCAGGCGCAGGAAGACCGAAAGTCCCTTGCGCGAATTGATCAAGACCTCGTCGGTAAATTCGATGGGCCTGCGGTAGTGTGTGCTGAGCAGCATGTATCGAAGCAGCTCGGGCCCCCAGGTCTCCAACAGCTTCGCCACCGAGACCACGTTGCCCAGGCTGCCGCTCATTTTTTCATCCGCCCACTCGCCGCTGGCCAGCTTCGTCTTGATGCGGGTCAGGCCGTTGTGGAGCCAGTATTTGACGAATGTCTTTCCGGTGGCGGATTCGGATTGAGCCAGCTCGTTCTCGTGATGCGGGAAGAGCAGGTCCATTCCCCCGCCATGGATGTCGAACGTCTCACCAAGATACTTGATGCTCATGGCGGAGCATTCGATATGCCATCCGGGTCGGCCGCTGCCCCAGGGCGATTGCCACGCCGGCTCGCCGGGCTTGGCGGATTTCCAGAGCGCGAAATCGGCGGGATTGCGCTTTCCCTGGCCCTCCAACGTGCGCGAGCCGCTGGCCTGCTCCTCCACGCTGCGGTTGGAGAGCTTGCCGTAATCGCTGTCCCGGGCGACGTCGAACCAGACGTTCCCGTCAGCGGCGTAGGCGAATCCACCGGCGATCAACGTCTGGCACATTTCGATGATCTCGTTCATGTGCTCCGACGCCTTGGGAAATCGATCGATCGAATCCACTCCGAAGCGATTGAGGCAATCGAGATATTCGGCGGTGTATTTGTCGGCCAGCTCCTGGACCGTGGCTTTGTGTTTGGCGGCGGCTTCGATCAGCTTGTCATCCACGTCGGTGATATTGACCACCCAATGGACGTCATATCCCTTGTATCGCAGATAGCGCTTGATGGCATCGAAGATGATCGGCCCCACCATGTGTCCGATATGCGGGGATTTATAGACGGTCGGCCCGCACAGATACATCCCCACTTTTCCCGGCTTCACCGGGCTGAACAGCTCTTTCTGGCGGCTCAACGTGTTGTAGACTCGCAGGCTCATAGAACTACCCGTTATATTCACGATCCGCGCTGCGCCAACAGGACGACCGCATAAGCGGCGATCGCCTCGCCCCGGCCAATGGCGTCGCAATCCTCATTAGTCCCCGCTTTCACGTTCACCGCCGATCCCAACATCGAGGCCAGCGATTGGCTCATCTGTGGCTTATGAGGCTGCAGGCTGGGCCGCTGGGCGAGGATGGTCACGTCTGCATTTACGACGACATACCCCCCGGCGTGGACTTTCTGCATCGCGGCATCGACGAACACCCGGCTGGCCACGCCGCGCCAGCGCGGTTCGGTATTAGGAAACATCTCGCCAATATCCCCCAGCCCCAGTGCCCCCAGCAAAGCGTCGACGATGGCATGCAGCACCACGTCGCCGTCGGAATGCGCGATCGGCGACATGCCCTGGGCGACTTCCACACCACCCAGGACCAACTTTCCGCCGCTTTGAAGACGGTGGATGTCGTAACCATGGCCGATGCGCAACTTGGCGGCATCCATATTCATTGTCGTCCGCGTTCAGTCCGCCGTTGAAATTTATAGACCGTATTCCCGAATCTTTCGATACAGGGTGCGCTCGCCGATTCCCAGAATCCTGGCCGCCTGTTCACGGTTGCCGTTGACCATTTTAAGCGTGTTCTGGATCAATTCCTTGTTAGCCTGATCGATGCTGATGCCGACGAGATTGCTGGCGCCCGGCCCAGGATCGCCCGCGCCACCGGGGCGGATTTCCGGCGGCAGCGATTGCGCATCCAACACCTTGCCCGGGGATAGCACGACCATATTCTCGATCGCCGTCCTCAGTTGCCGAACGTTGCCGGGCCAGCCGTATGACATCAGTACCTGCTGCGCCTCGGGCGAGACGCCGTCAATCTCCTTGTTATATTTGGCCGCGAATTCCTGCAGAAAATAGTGCATCAGCAGCGGGATATCCTCCCGGCGCTCGCGCAGCGGGGGCAGGAAAAGCGTCACGCCCTTGATGCGGAAGAACAGATCCTCACGGAACTGCTTCTCGGCCACCAATTCATCCAGCTTGCGGTTGGTGGCGCTGATGAGGCGCACGTCCACCTTGATCGGCTCGTTGCTGCCCAGGCGCACCACCTCGCCATTTTCCAGGACGCGCAGGAGCTTGGCCTGCATGGCCGCGGGCATGTCGCCGATCTCGTCCATAAAGAGCGTTCCACCATCGGCGTGCTCGAAGCGTCCCTCACGGTCGCCCTGGGCGCCGGTGTAAGCGCCGCGGACGTGGCCGAACAGCTCGTCTTCCAGAATGCTCTCGGTCATGCCGGCGCAGTTGAGGGCCACCATGCGATTTTTGCGTCGGCGACTGTTGTGGTGGATCGCCCGGGCGATCAGCTCCTTGCCCGTTCCGCTTTCACCCGTGATGAGTACGGGGATATCGCTGGCGGCCACCTGGCGCGCGGTGCTGAGCACCTGCTGCATTACCGCGCTTTTGCCGACGATCCCCTCGAACCCGCTCTGCTCGACCAGTTGCTCGCGCAGCGCCTGGTTTTGGCGAGTGAGCATGGCTTGCTCCGCCGCCCGCGTGACCTGCAGGCGGAAATGATTCAGGTCCAGCGGCTTCTCGATGAAGCCCCACGCTCCTTCATTCATCGCCTGCACCGCGATCGGAATATCCCCATGGGCCGAGACCAGGATCACCTGCGGCGGCGGCTGAAGCGATTTGGCGCGGCGCAGCACATCCAGCCCCTCGCGCTTGCCCTCCATCACCAGGTCGGTGACGATCACATCGTACGATTTTTTTTCCAACCGCGCATCGGCTTCGGAAAGATTATGACTGACATCGCACCGATATCCCTGCCGCTGCAGCGCCTCGCACATCACCTGCGCGTGCTCCTGCTCATCATCGATCACGAGCACGCGGGCCTTCGTTGCAGCCTCGGACATGCTGGCAAATGTACCAACATGCAGGTCAATGACGAAATTGGGGAATGGTGACTGATGCTTGATCAGTGACGATTGCTGGATGTATTCTGTCACTCATCATTCATCACCGGCATTCTGCACTTTACAAAGCAAGCCGCGCGAGAGACATTATTGGAAACAACAAATATTTTACTTGCTGGCGCATGAGCCATAGCAACTAAAACGTCTTGATCTCCGCGGCACTCCACACCAAATCTCTGGCGTTTTCGTGGGAATCTATGCATATCTGGGCTATTCCATCGCGCGAGGCAACGCGATCGCGAAAGTAGCCAATATTGTTTCGTTCTCGCATTTATGCGACAAGTGGACTTGATTTCTATTTCGATGTCTGTTTACGATCCCTGCATATGGAAGCGCAAACCACTATGGATCAGGGTCAAGACCCAGTTGTAACCGGACTGAAAGCGCATGTACGCGATTTGGAGCAACGACTCTTGGAACTGAAGCGCGCTGTTAACAGTCTAAACAAAGTGAAAGGCGAACCGCCAACCTACAGGGACAGCGAACTGACATTGGGGGACGCACTCGGTAGCCTGATCATCAAAACTGATGAGTTTATTGGGGAAAAGATTCATACCGCAATCAGAAAATACCTAGGCATGAGAAGGAAGGCGGGGTTGGGGCCGGCAAGCTTGGGTGAAATCTACAGCGCACTGGTCAATGGTGGCTTGGAGTTTGAGACGGACAATGAAGAAAATCGCAAGGCCAATATCCGATCCATCCTGCGAAAAAGCACTTCGATTTTCTATAGACTGGGAAACAAAACTCACTTTGGCCTTAGCGAGTGGTACCCTGGTGCCAAGAACAAGGGCGGTGAAGACGACAAAGGAGTTGGAAAGAAAAAACGCCGATCAAAAGGCACGAAATCTAAGGCCAAAAAGCGCGACGAGAGCAAAATCGATGAGCCGACAGACAAAGGCGCTGCTGCCAAGCGCGAAACCGCGCAAGCGAAATCGCCGGATATAAAAATCACACAGGAAAAAGCCGTTCGCGCAGCACTCGACGCTATGACCGGCAATTTTAAGCGGCAGGATATTCTTGGCTGGATTGAAGGACATTATCCAGATTTAAATGCGGCGCAAAAGAAAACGTCTATTTTTGCGATGCTGGGAAAACTGAAAGACGAAATCGAGGTTGTCCAAGAAGGTAAGGGCGCAGAACCTTCCACTTACAGGAGGTCACCGAAGATGAAATAATTTGGGCGGCATCGGGGTGCTAGTAACACCCCGACGCCGCCACAATGATGCCCGCCGCAAAGCACGCTTGGCGGCGGGATACCGGATTGCTCCGGCATGCCTGCTACGGCAATGCCAATGTAGCACGTCTGGTCATTCCTTCAAGCGCGCGAATTTCGTTTGGAGTGTCGATGCCAAAACATCGCTCTCCGTCTGCACAGGACGAACCTGTGCCGCCGTCCCCCTGGCGTGTTTGGGTGGGTGACCGATGGGTAGAAGCAAGGACGGTTTGCAGGGACGAACATGGACGTTACGCGTGCAAACGCGGCAATGAACCTCAGTCCCAACTTCTTCCGTTCAATTTTAAAAAGGGAGACGCAGCTTAGGCCAGAGCGGGCTGGGGCGCACGAATGCGCCCCAGCCCCAAGAGCGTGCGACGTTGGCGAAAATGGTAACCGCGGTGGGCCTGCGCCCCACCGGGGCGCGGCCTCCAAAACCGAGTCCGCCCCTTGCCGGTTCGAGTCCGGCACGTCGCAATCAGAATTTTATGGTATTATGAACGGACATGCCACTTCGGCGGTAGCTTTCAATTCGCGAGCTTCCGTCGAGGTGGCAGAGTGGTTGAATGCGCCCGCCTCAAAATCGGGTAGACGCCTAAAAACGTCTCGCGGGTTCGAATCCCGCCCTCTCCACATATATACCAGTGCCGAGCGTGAAAGCTCGGCGCTGGTTTTATGTCGGATGTTTAAGCTGGCGATATGGCCAGACGTCCGTAAAATTCCAACATGGCGAAGAAGCGCCACAACCCAACTCCCACTGGCCCAAAGGGCAATCCGATCAGCTTGGCCCCGCTGACGATGGATCAGGCGGTAGAGGCGATCTTCCAGATCAAGGCCGCCGATGTTAAGAAGATCGTCGCCAGCAAGCCGGGGAAGAAAAAGGGGAAAGTATGAAGCGGATCGGAAAATGGCTTACGCTGATTGGCTTTGGCGTACCGCTGCTCATTTCCATAGTTGGAATGAGCTTAATTTTTACTCGCGCCATTGAGTCCGGCGCGGCTGGACAACAGCGGGCAATTGCGGCAGAAGTCAGCCGAAATATGACAATTGCTATGATGGGGATTCCGATCGGCGTTATTGGCGTAGGCTGCTGGATCGTCGGGGCCATTCAGGGTCGCCGCCCCCATCCCTAGTGCTTACTTTGTCAAGTGCATAATACCGATCACCAATCAGCTGTTCTGTAACGGCAGCACGATGCGAAAGTCTGATCCCTTCCCCACTTCGCTGCTCACCTTCAGCTCTCCGCCGTGTTCCTCCACGATACGGCGCGACATCGCCAGTCCCAGGCCGGTGCCGCCTTTCCTGGTGGAATAATAGGCTTGGAAGATCTTATCCATGACCTCGGGCGCGACGCCCTGGCCGGTGTCGATCACGTCGATCACTGCCTGGCCATTGCCGCCGGATGCCGAAAGAATCATCTCTCCACCATTGGGCATCGCCTGCAGCGCATTAAGCATGAGATTCAGGACGGTCTGTTTGATCAGCCCGGGATCAACCGAAGCGGGCATCGGCGCGGGGCTGAGCTTGATGCGAAGCTGTACCCGGTTGAGCTGGGCCTGCGGGGCGAAGAAATCCGCGAGCTCTTCCAACAGCGCGTTCAGGTCGACTTTCTTCCTGCGAAGCTCGATCTTGCCGGCATAGCGTAGAAAGTCATCGAGGATGTCGCGCAGGCGTCCGACCTCCCGGGCCGCCGTGGCCAGGCGATTGGTGAGACGGGAATACGCCGGATCATTCGGATCAAGGTCCTCCTGCAGTAGCTGCAGGTTGAGTTGGACCGTGGAAAGTGGATTCTTGATTTCGTGCGCCAGTCCTCCGGTGAGGGCCCCGACCTCGGCCAGCTGCTGCGCGCTGCGAGCGGCGGCGTGGAGACGTGCGATCCGGCGGCGGGCGGTGGCGCGGATGCGGCGCAGCGTCCGCCGAATTCGCCGGCGACCCGCCCGCAGGCGTATTGCAACGATCACGGCAATCCCAGCCAGGATCAGGCCCAGGAGGATGAGGCCGGCCAGCAGCCCCTGCAGGAATTCGCTCATGAGCGCAGCCAAAGCGGGCGGCCGCTGCGGATTTGCTGACCAGGCGCCCCCTCCCTGCACGACGCCCGCCGCTTCCATCGGGAAGCAATGCCAATCGGCCATGCCTGGCGGCTACTGTAGCCGCCGAAGGCTTAAACTTTAACCTTGGCCCGTTCTCCGAGGCGTTTGACGGCCTGGGCGGAGAATCCCTTGGCCCCGGCGATTTGCTCGAATTCCACCTTTTCCCCGTCTTTGAGGGAACGGAAACCGTCTCCCTCAATGCTGCTGAAATGGACGAAAACGTCCGCTCCATCGGGGTTTAAGATAAAACCAAACCCCTTTTTCGAATCGAACCACTTGACGGTGCCGATTGACATGACCGTCCTCCAAACAAATCCGGCCAAGTCGCTGGGATTTTGAGGTGCGGTTTCCCAATGCGGCCCGGCCCAGAACACCAGACATGAAGACGCGACGGCGCAACGGCTTGCCGCTGGGCCTAAAAAAACGCTACCGGAATGATCCGGATCAACATCCTTGCCCTGGTCCTGAAATGTGTTGGTAGATCAGGATATCAATTGTGCATAAAGAATCAATTGATTTTTTCAACAACAACACGGCATCGGTGTAGCGCCACGTTGCCGGAAAATTGGCCAACCGTTCGACCGATCCCGCGAGATTATTTCCGTTGCCCGATGCGGATTTGGGCATCTATATTCGCGTTACCGGTTGGAGGCAGCGATCATCATGAGTGCCAACCAGTCCGCGGGCCGGATTCTGCTGGTGGATGACAATCAGGCGGTCACCCGTGCGCTGGCGGCATTGCTGCGCGACGAGGGGTATGAGCCCGTACCGTTTTTCTCCGGCGCGCCCGCCATGGAATATTGCCGCTCCCACTGTCCCGACGTCGCCCTGATCGATATCCATTTGCCCGACATTTCCGGCCTGGAGCTTTCCCGCGACATTCGCAGCCTTCATGGGGAGCTGCCGATCATCATCCTGAGCGGTGACAACTCAATGGACATGCTGCGCGCCTTGCCGCAGAGCGGCGCCACCTATTTCCTGAGCAAACCGGTCAGCGCGGCGACGCTGCTGAACTCGCTGAAATCCTGGGGCGCCCACGCGACCTGATCCGCGCTTTTCACGCCATCTAGACGCAATCGCAATATCCAGAGAAAATTTTCGTGGACCACGCAGGCGGGTCGGGGTTAGAGTCTGCAAGCGAAGGAATCCGAAATGATCGGAGAATCCACCAATATCATGGCGGCATGGGAGAAGCGGGCAACGTGGCTGGCACGCTGGACCTGGGATCGCCTGATCAACCGCGTCGACCTCTGGGGCAAATGTCTGCCTGTCGACAAACACCGCCGGACAGCCGGTGGAAATCTTCGGTTCCATCGCCTGGCGCCGTTGCCGGCCAAGCGCGGAAAGTTGAAGTTGACCGAACGCACGCTGGAACGACACTACAGCGGCCAGGACGTTTGTCACATCCTGGGCATCCACGCCGCTTCCATTGAAAACACATCGCGGTGGATCGCGATTGATGTGGAGCGTCACGACCGCCAGGCCGTGCCGCTGTATAATTTGCGCGCCATCACCCACTGGCGCGAGGAGTTGATGGCGCTGGGTTTTCGTCCGCTGATGATCGACACGGATGGCGCCGGTGGCTATCAGCTTCTGACGTTGTTCCGTGATCCGCTGCCGACGGCCAAGGCATATGATTTCGTCCACCGGCTCGTATCCGATCACGCCGATGCCGGTCTGGAAGATGCGCCGAATATTCTCCCCAATGGGCCAAAGTACGATGACAACAACTGGCTGCGTCTACCCGGTCGCCATCCGCTGAGCGGGCACTGGAGCCGCGTGTGGAACGGGCATCACTGGCTGCAGGGCGCCGACGCGGTCGAGGCGCTGCTGCACGCCCACGGTGATGCGCCGACGTTGATCCGCAAGCTGGTGTCGACGCGGACGTTTGTGGCCACCGGTGGAAATGGAGCTGCACAGCAGGCATCCCCGCCCGCACCGCCTGAGCCCCAGCAGCAGCCATCCGAGGGGAGCGAGGGTGAGGAAACCCAGGTCCTGTGTTATCTGCTGGGGGCGACGCGCGGCGACAAATCCGCCAGCGCCTTTGCCGCGGTTGGCGCCGCCGATCTGAATCCCGCCGCATTCCGCAACCGGATCCACCGGCATATCTTTCATACCCTGATGACGCTGTCGCAGCGACAGGAGCACATCACACCCACGCTGATTGCGCAGCAAATTCCCGAGGAATATCGCGCACAGGCTCTGGGTATCATTGATCAGCTCATGCTTGCAAAACCGATCGGCGATAATGAATTCGAGGATCGCCTGGCAAATTTGTCGCGCCGCCCAGGCTCGGTGAGGGAAGACGCCTCTGACAACGACGCGCCCGTGGACGGAGATTCACAGGTGGATCAGATATTGCAGCTTTGGCCACACCTCTCGCCATCGGTGCGCCAGGCCCTGTTGACGCTGGCCCAGTCTGCCGGGCAGAGTTGAGCTGTCGCGTCACGCGCTTTTTGCTTGTCCGCGCGCCACGCGCCTTTGTACCTTTACGACTGTGAGATGGATCGTCGGCGACATTCACGGGATGCTCCAGCCGCTGCAGGCCCTGATCGGCGCCATCAACAAGTTCGATCCCGCCCCGGCATGGTTGTTCGTCGGCGATTACGTCAATCGCGGGCCCGATTCCAAGGGGGTCATCGAGCTGCTTCGCCACCTGCCCAATGCCCGATTCTGCCGCGGCAATCACGATGATGTGTTTGACGTGCTGATCAACGGAAAGAGCTTCGTCGAGCAGCTCACGCACAACAATCGCGTGGCGGCTTACAAATGGTTCATGGACCACGGCCTGGCCGATACGCTGGCCAGCTACGGCGCCACCGTGGGCGCGATGGAAGAGATGTTGGAGAAACCCACGCCCCAGCGGCTGGATGACCTGATCGAGCGGGTGCCCGATTCGCATCGGCGGTTCATCAGCACGCTGTTGCCGGTCATCGAGGAGCCGGATCTTTTTGTCATCCACGCCCGCTGGGAACCGACAACCCCCGACCTGGACCCGAGCCCCACTACCTATCTGGAAGTCGACGAAGCGCTGCGAAAGACCTCCACCTGGGGCCGCTTCTCCATCGCGGAGATCGATGGTCAGAAGGCCTGGCAGCGCACCGGATTTTTTGGACATACGCCGGTTGACAGTTACGGCGCTCGCGGCGGGTATGATCCCAAAGGCGGTGGTCGGCTGGTGCCGATCGTGGGGGATAAAATCGTCCTGCTGGACACCGCCGCCGCTTTGAGCCCCGTCGGCCGCCTGACGGCGTATTGCCCGGAGCTGGGCAAGTTCCTCCAGGTCGATCGACGCGGACAGATCGTGATTTGATAAAATCGCAATCCTCAACCGAAAGGCAATTCATGGCATCATCCTTGAAAGAGAAACACTGCACCGTGTGCAAACCCGGCACGCCCGCGCTGACCCAAAAGCGAATTGATTCGCTCATCGCACAGTTATCTGGCTGGAAGCAACAGGAGGGCCAGATTGCCCGGACCTTCAAGTTCGAAGATTACCATCACACGATGGCGTTCGTGAATGCCGTCGCCTGGGTGGCGCATCGGGAAGACCATCACCCCGACATGGAGGTCGGCTACAACCGATGCAAGGTGCGCTTCAGCACGCATTCGGTGGGTGGATTATCAGAGAACGATTTCATCTGCGCCGCCAAGGTCGACGCCCTGTCGGCCTGATCGGGGAATTTCGCCATGCCCATGCCCGCGCTCCTGCTTTTGCTGGCGACGCTGCTGCCGCTGGCTTCGTTCGCAGTACTGCTTGTCATGGGCAGGCGGCTGGGCAACCCACTGGCGGGATGGCTGGCCACCGCCTTCATCGGCGCCAGCCTGGCGCTGAGCCTGGCGGGGACCGTCGCATGGGTCAACGGCGGGCAACTCGCCGGCAGCAGCTGGGGACCCGGCGATAAACCGATCGTGCTGTCGGCCAAGTGGCTGCCCATTGGCTCGGTGGACTACGCCCAGGACCATCCCGGATTTCTCGATGTCGATCTCTATATCGACGGCCTGACCGTGGCGATGTTCAACCTGATCACGCTGATCGCGCTGCTGGTGCATTTCTTCAGCATCCGCTACATGGCCGCCGATTCCGGTTTCTCCCGATTCTTCACATATCTGAGTCTGATCAGTTTCTCGATGCTGGGACTGCTGATCGGTGGATCGCTGCTGCAAATATTTATCTTCTGGGAGTTGACGGGGATCTGCTCATATCTGCTGATCGCGTTCTGGTATGACCGGGCCGCCGCCCAAATCGCGGGACTGCGCGCGATTTTGATCGACCGCATCGGGGGCATCGCGTTTCTGCTGGGGCTGGCGATTCTGCTGGAACATTTCGGCGCCCTCTCGTTGCCCCACATGCTCCGCCTGATTTCGCTTGGCGCTGCGCCGATATCCCACGCGACATTGACGCTGGCCTGCATCGCCATGGTGTGCGCGGTGATCAGCAAATCCGCGCAGTTCCCGGTGCATCTGTGGCTGACGGACGCAATGGAAGCGCCTGCCCCCGCCGCCGGATTTATCGTGGCCACCACCGTCGGCCTGGGCGTCTATCTAATTGGCCGGCTTTATCCGCTCCTGACGCCCGAGGCACGACTGACGATCGCCATCATCGGGTTGCTGACGCTGAGTATCGGGGCGCTGATTGCTCTGGCCCAGAACGACATTAAGCGCCTGCTGGCGGCGGTCGCGATGTCGCAACTGGGATTCATCCTGTTGGCGATGGGGATCGGGAGTTGGGTCAGCGGGCTGTTCCACCTGATGATGTTCGCATTTTTTCAGACGCTGCTGTTTCTGGCCGGCGCGAGTGTGATCCGTGCCGCGGGCCATACCAGCGATCTGGCGGAGATGGGAGGACTGCTGCGAAAGGTGCCGGTCACCGCCACGACCTTTGCCATCGGTGTGCTGACCATCGCGGGAACGCCGTCGTTATGCGGATTCGCCAGCGAACGGAGTATTTTTTCCAGCGCCGCCGCCTTCGCGGCGCTGGCCGCTCACCACGCCTATGTGCCGTTGGCCCGCGCATTCTTTATCGTGCCGGCGGCCGGGGCGTATCTGGTTGCTTATTCCATGATGCGCTGTTGGATGCTTATTTTCTGGGGCAAAGCGCGCAACCCCCGTCGCTTCAATCTCGCCCATGAGACCGCGGTCCTCTGGTTCCCGCTGGTCGTCGCATCGGTGCTGTGCATCATCGGCGGCACGCGCCTGCTGGAAGCGCGGACGCTGATTGTCCAATCGGCGGTGGAGACACAGAATTACACGGCCCGTCCCGGCGAACCGGCGCAGATCGGCAGCGCCGCGCCAGCCTGGGCGCTCGACACCACCGAGCAAACGTCCCAGCCGCGCTCGGTGGCGTGGGCGTGGGCCATCGGCATCGGCATCGCCTTCCTGATTTATATTCGCGGTTATGCCATTCCACGGCTCCTGCTGTTTCTGCCGCCCGTGCGAATGGTCCGCGCCTGGCTGCGCGACCGCATGTATTTCGATGTAATCTACCTCAGCATATTCGGAGCGATCGCGCGCGGTGCAGCCCGCCTCGTCTGGGCAATGGACCGATTCTTGCTCGACGCGCCCGTGCAGCGGATGAGCAGCGCGGTCCTTGCCACAAGCCGCGCCATCGCATCGATCGACGAACATTGGCTGCCGTAGATGCGTCCACTTGCCACATCGCCAGATTCGCGCTTCCGGTGCCCGGCGCCGCTTCAATTTGCAACTTCTGCCAAGCGAACCGTAAAGTAGCGGCGAGCGGTCTTGGACCACATGGATTTGCTGCGCCATTATTTCCTGACGATCCTGATTTTTCTCCCGCTCGTCTGGGCGATCCCGGTTCTGATCGTCCGTGGACGGGCCGTGCGATTCACCGCGCTGGCCGGCACGCTGATGACCTTCTGCGTTTCGCTGGCCCTGCTGGCGCTGTTTGATTGGCGCGCGGGGAACAGCTATGCCTATGCCGCCGATGGTGGTGTCGTGCAACTGGTCCAGCGCACCGCCTGGATCCCCCCGCTCAAAATCCAATATCTGGTGGGCCTGGACGGCTTGAACCTTCCGCTGATAATTCTCACCACATTCATCATGGTAATGGCGACAATCGCCGCATGGAACGTGCAGCGCATGACCAAGGGCCATTTCGCGCTGCTGCTGCTCCTGGAGAGCGCGATCCTGGGAACATTCCTCTCGCTGGATTTTTTCCTGTTCTACATATTTCTGCAGATGTCGTTGCTGCCGATCTATCTGCTGATCGGCGTGTGGGGCGGGACGCGGCGGGAGTATGCGGGGATCAAATTCTTCCTTTACACGCTGGTCGGATCGATCGCCCTGCTGGTCGTAATGATCGCATTGAACCTGTATAGCCGCCGCTTCATTCCCGGTGGGACGTGGGATCTTGTCCGCCTGGCCGGCCCGCAGTTCCAGCAGAAACTCGCCGCGGCAATGGGTAGCGCCAATGGCGCCGTCGCGCGCGGATTATTCCTGCTCCTGCTGCTCTGCTTTTTTATCAAGCTGCCGGCGTTTCCGCTGCATGGCTGGCTGGCCGATGCGCAGGCTGATGCCCCCGTCGCCGGAAGCATGATCATCACGTCGCTGCTGAGCAAGATCGGCGGCTATGGAATCCTGCGCATCGCCTATCCGATTTTTCCGCAACCGGCCCGAACACTGTGGCTGCTGGTCGCGCTGATCGGCGTCATCAGCCTGTTCTGGGGCGCCCTGTGCGCGCTGGCGCAGAGCGACTTTCGGCGAACGATCGCCTATGGCTGCCTCTCGCGCATGGGCCTGTTCACGCTGGGGATTTCGATGTTGACCACCACCTCGCTCGACGGCGCGATGTTTATGCTCGTCGCCGACGGGATCATCAGTGCAGCCCTCTTCTTCATCGCGGATGTCGTCATCGCGCGCAGCGGCCAGCGCGAGATTTCTCAGCTGGGGGGCATCGCCGACGCGATGCCGTTGTGCGGCGGATTCGCGACGGCGGCGTTTTTCGCCAGCCTGGGACTGCCGGGACTCTGCGGATTTATATCTGAAGTGCTGATCATATTGGGCACGTTCACCGCCGCCACCGCGGGCGACACGCTCTATCTGCAGGCGCAGAGCCACGGGCACCTGGGCCAATTCATCTTCATCGCCAGAACTTTGGCTGTAGTCGCCTGCTGCGCCGCCATCCTGACGGCGGCGTACCTGCTCTGGACGCTGCAGCGCGTCTTCTTCGGGCCGCAGAAACCGGAGCAGGCCGACCTGGCCGATCTGAATTCCCACGAGTTGGCCGTCCTGACGCCGATGACGATCATGATGGTCCTTCTGGGCGTGCTTCCCTGGCCGATGTTCTTCCTGTTCACCAGCCAGACGGCGGCGGCGATCCTGAAGCTATTCTGGTAGATTCCATCCTGATGAAATGGCCCGCTGTCTTCTTCGATCGTGACAACACGCTGATCTACAGCGACGGATACCTGGGCGATGCTTCAGCGGTCAAGCTGATCCCCGGCGCCGCCGACGCCGTCGCCAGGGCGCGGGCCATGGGATTTGCCGTACTCATCTGCAGCAATCAATCCGGCGTGGCGCGCGGAATGTTCAGCGAGGAGGCGGTCCAGGCGGTCAACCGGCGGATGGACCAGCTGCTTGAGGAGCAAAACCCAAACGCGATCATCGACCGTCACGAGTATTGTCCTTTTCACCCCGAGGCGAAGATCGAAAAATATCGCCAGCAGAGCGACCTGCGCAAACCCAAGCCGGGAATGATCCACCGCGCCGCCGCCGCCATGGACCTGGACTTGGCCGGATCTTGGGTGATCGGCGATGCCCCGCGCGACATCGAAGCCGGCCACGCCGCGGGGTGCCGTACCATCCTGGTGAGCGATCGACCCCTCTCGCCATCCCCTGCCGCCGACGAACCGAGCAATGTCGAACCGGATGAAACCGTGTCGAATTTGTCCCAGGCGTTGGACGTCATCGAGGCGGCAGGGGCGCTGTCATCAGCGTCCGCGGCGGCGCGGAAGGATCGACCCGAAGACGAGCGGCCACCCACGCCGCGCGAGCTGGAACGATTGGAGCACCTGGCGCAGCAGATTCTCGATCAGCTGCACCGGCGGCACCGCCATCCGATGGATTTTTCGGCGAGCAAGCTGCTGGCGGGCGTCACGCAGGTGCTGGCGATCGCCGCGGCGGCCGGGGCATACTTCTACCGACCACTGGGCGATCCGATGCTGCCGCTGCTGGCGGCGATCTTCTTGCAGACGTTGACGATTTCGCTGCTGCTGATCGGACGGGATTCGCGATAGCAAATAAAAAACCGACGGATGGCAATCCGTCGGCTTTGGTGTTTTCAAATCGGCGACTCAGCTTAATCGCGGTAGCTCACGTGGCAGCCGTAGGGCTTGGTTTCCTGCTGGCTGACGGTCTGGCCGGCGAGAATCTCGTCCAGCGCCTTGTGGACATAATTCACCTTGTCGTTGGTCTTGTCGCCGTCCGGATCGTTGTCGATCGCGCCTTTGTACAACAGCGTGCCGTCCTTGCCGATGATAAACATCTCCGGCGTGTTGGTGGCGTGATAGGCCTTGCCCGTGGTGGTGTTGACATCATTCAGAATCGGAAAGGCGATGTTCTGCTGGGTCGCCCACTGTTTGTCGGTGGCATTGGTGGTGCCCGCGGTGGAATTGATCGCCAGCCAGGTCACGCCCTTGTCCTTGTATTGCCCAGCCAGGGTCTGCATGGTCTTGACCGCATAGTGACGCAGGACGAACGGACACTTTGGGTTTGTCCATTCCAGCACGACGATCTTGCCATCAAAGTCATGCAGCTTGACGTTGGTGCCGTCCTGGTCCTGCAAGCTGAAATCGGGCGCATGGGCGCCGACGGCCACGCCTGGAGCCAGGGTATTGGATTCGTCTGCCAGGCTCCGAGCCACCAGCGCAATCGAAACCAGCGCCAGGACAGCCAGTGCATTTATCTTTCGCATAGCGATGCTCCTTTTCGAAAAGTTAATTTGCGTTTGTCAGAATCGGCCTACGGCAGAGCGAGCATTACGTTCACACCGCGCCGATGACCCTCGTTGTCCTTATATCCTACCACACATTGGGCCTTCACAGGTTGTGGCTTTTTTCCGGCCAGAGCCTGGAAATTCACGGTGATCCGCGTTTGATCCCCTTCGGATTGTACCTGTGTGGCGGTGATGTTGTAATCGTCGAATGTTGCGGGAATAAACTGCACATCCCCGGGAACCCCGGATTTCCACGAGATTTGGATCACAACCCGCCCGGCCTCTGCGTGGCTGATGTGGATGGCGGCAATATCTCTGGAACCGGCCGCTTCGACGGGCAACTGCGCCGTAGCGGCATCGAATAAATCCGCATTGGCCGGCGCCGCCGACGGTCCGGCGCCCAATTCCAGATTCGCCGTCGCCTTGCCGGGAATGCACACATCCGCGCACACCAGCCAGGAAACCTCGGCCGAGAATTGCGCCGTAAATCCGTCCGGAAGCTTTGCCGGCGGCGTGACCTGCGCCAGCAGCAGCACCGAATCTTCATACCCCAGCACCACGATATTCCCTGGCTGCTCGATGCGCAGCGGTGTGGGAAACAGCAGCGGCCCCACGGTGAAGCCATCGGGCAACGTAAACTGGACGCGCGTCGGCAACCCCGCATCGCCGGGATTTTTCCAATACACATGCCATCCCGGATCAACCGAAAGCATCACACCCAGCATGAATGGCCGCCCCGGTGTGATTGCCGACACGTCCGCCAACAGCCGCGCACGAACGTGAGAATCCTCCGCCGCCGCCAACTGAGTCCACAGACCCAGAACCGCCAGGCAGATGCCGATTCGCAATTTCAGCATTGGCGAATTATAGGCTTGGCTGGATCGCCGGTTTCCTATTTCCAATTGCCTATTTTAAATCAAATTCAATGGGTGCCAGGGCATGGGAAACAGGCAATAGTCTGGCCTTGTGACCCAACAGCTTGTAGAATTCATCATGGCCGAGCCGTGGCTGGACCTGTCCTGAATGGGGGTTTGACCATTGTCGCGGCAAACTATGAGCATCGCGTCGTATCCCCTGCCCGCGGGCAACTCCGGAGCTTCGGCTCTGAACGCCAACGTTCTGGTCCTCAATCGCTTCTACCAGGCGATTCGTGTGATCAACGTTCGGCGTGCCTTCTCGCTGCTGTGCCGGCAACTGGCCGAAGTGATCCATATCGAATCCGACGCCGCCGGCCAGAGTCGCTGGCAGAACTTCAACTTCGACGGCTGGCGGGAGATCAGCCAGCTCAAGGCGGAATTCGAGCCGGACGAGCATGACTGGATCCATACGGTTCGCTTCCAGATCGCGGTGCCGCGGATCATCCGCCTGCTGGCGTATGAGAAGCTGCCGCGCCAGGATGTGAAGTTCAACCGCCGCAACATTTATGCGCGCGACAGCAATCGTTGCCAATATTGCGGCCGGCGCATGCCCACCACCGAGCTGTCGCTGGACCACGTAATCCCCAGAAGCCAGGGCGGCCGCAGCGTCTGGGAAAACATCGTCTGCTGCTGCGTCAAGTGCAACGTGAAGAAAGGCGGCCGCACGCCCGAGCAGGCGCACCTGCACCTGATCACCAAGCCAATCAAGCCGCGTCGCAGCCCCGTCATCAACATCCGCCTGGCCGATGCCCGGTATTCAAGCTGGAAGCAGTTCCTGGATACGGCGTATTGGACGGTGGAGTTGAAGTAAGAATGCACCAAGCGGATTGGCGATTAATACTTACGCCGCAGCTTTTCAACGGGGACTAATCGACCAGTAGCGATGTCTCGCTCCGCCTGGGCTATTCTTCGGCGAAAACGCGCGAGTTTTCGTTGCGATTCCTTTTTCGCGGTCTTTGATCTGGGAATTCCCAATCGCCGTCGAACCTCGTCGCTTGAGATTCCGCCTTCTTTTTCTACGCGAACGCGCGATCGCGCAATGATCTCAAGGAACCGTGGATTGGCGCTCAGCCTCAGCAACTCATAATTCGAATCATTCAATGGGACAACCGCACCCACTGGCTTGCCGTTTCGAGTGACGACGACGACTTCCTTCTCTGCGGCCGCCACATAATCCTTTAGGGGTCCCGTCGCTTGCTTGATGTCAATGGTTTTCATGATGAGATTTCGTGCACATATCTTACCACCCCCCATCCTCCGTATCCGCAGCGCGCCACAGGTACCAAGTGGCGATTGATCGATACGGCCGCCACGACTCGGCCAGTTCTTTGAGCTGGGCGGCTTTGGGCAGATGCTTCAGGCTGTAGGCGCCGCGCACCGATTTTTGCAAACCCAGGTCGTCCACGGGCAGCACGTCCAGCCGGTTGAGCGTGAAGATTAGGAACATCTCCGCCGTCCAGCGGCCGATGCCCTTCACCGCGGTGAGCGCTTCGATCACGGCTTCATCGCTCATGGAAGACAGCCGTCGGTTGGGCAAGGCGCCGCTGAGGAAATGCTGAGCCAGGTCGATCAGGTAAGAGCGCTTCTGGCGTGACAATCCGCAGGCCGGCAGCGCGTTGCCATTGTTCAGCAGGTCCAGCACGCGCTGCGGCGTTGGCCGTTGGCGGGGGAAGCATTCGCGGAACCGCCCGAACAGCACGGTCGCGGCCGCTGTCGAGATCTGCTGGGAATAGATCGACTTGCACAGCAGCACGAAATGGTCGCGTCGCGGCCGCAGCGTGCAGGGGCCGATGGCCACCATGATGTCCCGCATGATCGGGTCGCGGGCCAGATGCCGTTGGATTGTTCGCCAGTCCGGTTTTTCCATCGCAGGATTCATCACAAAGAGGGGGCCGACGAGGGGCAATTTTGCACCCTTGCTCTGATAACAATGGACAGCAGCCCGCCAAAAACCTTACAATAATGCGCGGGTCAGACAAATGGAGCATTCATGCGGCCGCCTTTGAAGCTGAGTGGAATCGATCAGGAACACCTGCAGGAGTTGTACAACGACGCCGGCGTTGCGCGCGATGAGCTGCCTTATTCCGAGCCGTTCGAGCGCATCTGCCAGGGATTCCAGGACCGCACGTTCAAGAACGCGCATCCCGAGCAATTGTACGCCGCCCTGCTCAAATACGTTCGCAGCAGCACCAACTCCGCGGGGGAGGTCGCGGCGGTGACGCTCAGCGAGGAGCAGCTCAAACTGCTCAAGGGGTTGCTGCCCCGCCACGCCAAAGGGGGCAAAGTGCTTCCCTATAGCGACGAATTCGAAGCGGCGCGAAAGGAATTCAATAAGCACGCGGGTACCGATCTGGAGGTCGGGGATTTCTGGCGTGCGATCATCCGCTCGCAAGGCCCCAAGCGCCGGCCGCCCAAGCGGGCCAAGGTGGTAGCGCCGGTCGCGGATGACGACGACGATGTCGAGTAATCCGCACGTCGACCCATCCGCTTGACTGCAATCCCCCCCTTACCTATAGGTAATTAGGTGTTTCAGAACCGTTCACGGTTGACCGATCAACCTAAAGAGGCTGGGATACTCGCCGCCGATTCCCTCGGCTAATCTGGTTGCAACAATGACTGCCCCGACCTGGAAAACCCTTCTTGGCGACCGCATTCCGGCCGATTGGGGCCAGGAGATCGACACTTTCGAGCACCAGATTCACCTGCGCAAGGCGGGGAAGGTGGAGGAAAAGGTCTTCGCTGAAACTCGCCTGCGACGCGGCGCTTATGGCCAGCGCTATGACAACGCCCAGCGTCACGATGGCCTCAAAACCCAGAAGCTTCCCTATTCCGCATTGACCAAGGGCCCCGATACCTACTGGGACGCGCCGGGCATGCAGCGCATCAAGGTGCCCTACGGCGGGCTCAATCCCGAGCAAATGATCGTTCTGGCCGACCTGGCTGAGGAATACTCCGACGGAATCTGCCACATCACCACCCGCCAGGACATCCAGCTTCATTTCGTACAAATCGACGATACACCGGACCTGTTCCGTCGCCTGGCGGCCGTCGGCATCACGTCGCGCGAAGCGTGCGGCAACTCGGTGCGCAACGTGACCGCCTGCCCGCTGGCGGGGGTGTGCCACACCGAAGCATTCGACGTCACCCCCTACGCCAACGCCACCGCTTTCTATCTCCTGGGGCACCGCGACGTGCAGGATTTCGGTCGCAAGTTCAAGATCGCATTCTCCGGCTGCCAGGACCAGGCGTGCGCGCTGGTTTCGATGCACGACCTGGGCGGAATCGCCGCCATCCGCACCGTCGATGGCAAGCAGGTCCGGGGCTTTGCGCTGTATGTCGGCGGTGGGCTGGGTGCGGTGCCGCATCAGGCCAAGCTGCTGGAAGAATTCGTGCCGGAAGAGCAATTGCTGCCGCTCTCCCGCGCCATTGGCCGGGTGTTCGCGCGCCTGGGTGAGAAGAAGAATCGCAACCGCGCGCGCCTGAAATTCCTGGTGCAGAAGCTGGGGATCGAGGAATTTCGCCGGCTGGTGAACGAAGAGGTCCGCACCATGCCGGATGACCCCTCGTGGCGCGAGCACTTCGACAAAATCCCGCGCTACGAGGAGAAACCCGCACTCCAGGCGGTCCAGCTCAACGGCGTCCGCCGGCCTCCGGGGTACGAGCAGTGGGCCAGCACCAATCTTTATGAGCAGCGGCAGAGCGGATATTACGTCGTCACGGTGACCTGCCCGCTGGGCGATCTGTCGGCGGATCAAATGCGTTCGCTGGCGGATATTTCCCGGCGCTACGCCGGCGGTAGTGCCCGCACCACCGTCGAGCAGAACCTGGTGCTGCGCTGGATCCCGCACAACAAGACGATCGATCTGTATCAGGAACTGAAATCCCTGGGGCTGGGCGAGAGCGGCGCTGGGACCATCGTCGATGTCGTCGCCTGCCCCGGCACCGACACGTGCAAGCTGGGGATCGCCTCATCGCGCGGGCTGGCTGGTGAATTGCGCAAACGCCTGGCTGCCAAGAATGCAACACTCGATCAGGCCGTTCGCAACCTGCGCATCAAGGTGTCCGGCTGTTTCAATTCCTGCGGGCAGCATCATGTCGCGGACATCGGCTTCTACGGCAACAGCCGCAACGTCGGTGGATACACCGTGCCCCACTTCCAGGTGATGCTGGGCGGCATGTGGGTGCACAACGGCGGCAGCTATGCGCTGGCGATGGGGTCGGTCCCATCCCGGCAGATTCCCGCGCTCGTGGATCGGCTGACCGGTCGATTTGTTGCCGATCGACAGGGTGATGAGACTTTCCAGAAATTCTGCCAGCGGATCGGCAAGCAGGCACTCAAGGAGATGGTGAACGAATTCACCGCCGTCCCGCCGCACAGCGCCGATGCATCCTTCTACAGCGACTGGGGCGATCCGCGCGAGTTCACCATCGGCGACATGGGCGTGGGCGAGTGCGCGGGCGAGATGGTTTCCCTCACCCAATTCGCATTCACGCAGGCTGAAAGCGACGCCTTCGAGGCCCAGCTCCTGCTCGATGCCGGCCAATTCCAGGCGGCCGATGAGAAGGCCTATCGCGCCATGATCACCGCTGCCAAAGGCCTGATTCAGTTGCAATGGGTCGATGTCCCGGATGATCCGGCCATCATCGTCGAGGAATTCAAAAAACGCTTCGTCGAGCCCAAGCTGTTCTGGGATACTTATCATCATGGCCAGTTCGCCAATTACCTGCTGGCGCGGCATGAGGGCCCTGATGCGCGGTACAACCGTGAGACGGCCCACAAGCTGACCGAGGAAGCGAATCTGTTCATCGATGCCGCCCACAAGTGCTACGCCAGGGTGCAGGCGCAGGCCGCCCCCGCCCTCCCCGCGGCGGCGGTGGTGAAATAACGCCCATGGACGCCTTCAAAATCGCCGTCAAGTTATTCGCCACCGACGATGCTTTTCCCCGCGATCAGTTCATCCCCATCTTTCATCACTGGATTCAATCGCAATCGGTGCAGGGGCATCTGCTGATCGACGTGGCCGATTACGCCCACGTCGCCGCGGGACCGGGAACGGTGCTGGTCAGCTCGCAAGCCAATTTCCACATGGACCGCGGCGAGAACCGCCTTGGCCTGTGCTACTGGCGCAAGCTTCCGTTGCCCGGCACATTCGCCCAGCGGCTAAGCGGCGTGCTGGCCGAAACGATCAAGGCCGCGATGAAGCTTGAGGCTGAGCCCACCCTCAACGGCCGGCTTAAATTCAAAACCAACGAAATCCTGATCCGTCTCAACGATCGTCTGCTGGCGCCCAACACACCGCAGACTTTCGCCCAAATCAAGGAAGATTTGCAGACCGTCGGCCGAAACCTTTTCGGGGGCCGGGCATTTACTATGAAGAGTCACGATTCGCCGCAGGCCCTTTTCGAAGTTCGCCTGCACTGCGAACAGGCGCCGCCGATCGCGGAGCTGGCCAGAAATATTCAGTAACCCCACCCGAGGCGCATGCGATGGACGCGCCCGAAAATGATCCGCAGCCCGCCGTGCCGGTTCTGTCGTATCAGAACACCCACAATCAGTCTCAGCCTCCTTCGCTGGGTCGAGTGATCGGCGGGGCACTGCTTTGTATGCTTTTGGTGCCGACATCAGTCCTGTTCTTCTGGATCCTGGGAGCCATCATCGCGCTGTCGTCCAGCGATTCCGAAGACGCGCTTGCCCTGGTTCTGGTATTCATCGCGCTGGCGTTTGCGATGTGGGTCATGCTCCGCATGATCAAGCGCCTGTTCGGGGCCCAACCGCCGCGCGGACACAATGCACTATGATGTGAGCGCCTTGTCGATCAGCGCCTTGGCAATGGGGGACAACTGAAGCTTCATCGCCGCCGCGTGGCCGACCGGCGACATCTTGTTCCACGTCCGCCGCAGGATTCTTACAACTTTTTCCTCATCGTGCTTGGCCGCGAAATCGGCCAGTTCGTGCTCCAGGAAGACCATGCAGCTGACATCCTCCAGCGCCTGGGCATCGGGATCGGCTTTGAGTTTTTCTTTTCGCAGAAGCGCTCCCATGCGCTGGACCGTGGCCGGATCGTAACCGACCTCACTGAGAATTTTCCCCGCCGTCTGGGCATGGAAGCGGCCCAGCTCGGTCCGCCACTGCAGATATCCCGCCCGCGTCATCGGGTAGCGCCCCCGTGGGATCATCCATCGTTGGATATGCTGCGCCCGCGCCGCCAGGCGAAGCGGCTCGGACGGATGGGGATACAGCCGCGCCAGCCAGTCTGTCATCCGCCGCGCGTACAGCAATTCGACCGGCTGGTCGTCCTCCTGCCGGGGATCCTCGCTGTTGGCCGCGTCGAACAATGCGAAGGCGCGCTGGAGGCGATCGTTCTCGGCCATGACAGCGTCGCATCATAACCACCGTCTGTACATTTCAATCTTCACCGACCACCCTGTACAATTCGCACAACAGTCCCCTCGGCCTGAGGGGATTAGAGGAGTGGCACTTGTCCAAGCGATCGCCGCTGGCAGAACGGCTGGATGAAGTTAAGGAGCGTCTCGCCAAGGCCGCCGTTGCGGCGCGGCGCGAGCCGGGTGAGATCACCCTGATCGCCGTCACCAAGACCGCCGCCCCGGAGCAGATTCGCGAGATCCTGCAACTGGGCATCGGTGATCTGGGCGAGAGCCGCGTGCAGTTCCTCACCCAGCGGGCGGCGCAGCTCAATGAATTCTTCCTGCGCCGCGCCGCTCACAGCGAGGGCAATCCCTCGCCCAAATCGCGCTGGCATATGATCGGCCACCTGCAGCGCAATAAGATCAAGGCGCTGCTGCCCCTGGTCCACATGGTCCATAGCATCGACAGCCTGCGCCTGGCCGAGGAGTTGGACGCGCAGTCGGCCAAGTTGGATCGGCGCCTGCCGGTGCTGATGGAACTGAATGCGTCCGAGGAAACCAGCAAATTTGGCGTCGCCGTCGGCGCCGCCGTCCACCTGGCCGAGCAGATCGATTCGATGCCCAACCTGCAGATTTGCGGATTGATGACCATGGCCCCGCTGGACGCGCCCAAGGCCAAGATTCGCCATGTCTTTGCCCGGACGCGCGAGATTTTTGAAGAAATGAAATGGCACAAGATCGGTGGAACGGCCCTGCGGCACCTGAGCATGGGAATGAGCAATGATTTCGAGGATGCGGTCGCCGAAGGCGCCACCATGGTGCGCATCGGCACGGCCCTGTTCGGCGGCAAGCAGGTTGACGGCGACGATGCCGGTGAATAACCGCCCCGCCAAACTTTCAAATGCGGGATATCGATTTCTTTATCTTCTTCCGCTACGCCCTGACCGTCGTCGCCTCTATCTACGTCACCGTCGTCACCCTGCAATCGCTCAAGGGCTGGTATGTCTGGCTCAGTGGGGCTGACAAATATATCTCGCTGGTGCGCCGCTACGTGATCGTGCACGGGCTGCGGCTGCGCGTGAAAAGTTTCTGGAGCGACGTGGTGGTTTCCGTTCTCTTGTGCATCGTGTTGCTGCTCCTGTGGCGCGCCCACGAAGTGGTCGCGCGGATTGATCCCTGGCAAAATGACCGAATCATCAAATCGCGATGACAACGGCGGCAGCCGGCAGATCGTGGTGGCTTCCGCGCCATCCACCGCAGCGGCGCGTCCACCGGACCCACAGTTATCCGACCTGCCCAAGGATGTGCTGGAGAACCTGGCCGAAGAGCTGGGGATCGATCCGACGCGCTACAAGACCCGCCAGCACCTGGTGGCGGCGGTGCACGAACGGCGGCAACTGATCGCCGCCCTGGATCGCGATGCGATGCTGGATGTCATCCGCTGGGGACGCCGGCCCGTCACCGCCAACGCGACCCGGGAACAGCTTGCCCGCGAGATCGCCCGCATCAAATCCATGCGCTTCGCGGGACTTTCGCATCGCGGGCTGCTGGCGCTGGCGCGACTGCGCGGGCTGGAGGCCGATGACCAGGACCCGGTCCCCGTCCTGATCCGCAGGCTCAAGCGGCAGGAGGGTTTTTTCAGCCGGATCAATCGCCGCCGCCGCTCGTTCCTGGGCTCCATCGTCGCCGGGATCGTCGGCGGAGGCGAAACTTCCCACGACTACCGCTTCCTCCCCGATCCGGCCGCGCCCGATGCCTCCGCCGAAGCGGCCACGATCAAGGATGAAATCGAATCCTCCGGCCTCTTCGGCGGCATCACCAACCGCATCAAGCGCAGCGCCGATCAGTATCTGAATCAGAAGCTGGACGAGATCGAAGCCCGCATCGACCGCAAGCTGGACGAGATCGACCGCCGCCTGGCCGAATGGCGCGACAAGGAAATCGCCAACCGCCTCCGCATCCTGAAGATCACATTGTGGGCCAGCGTGATCGTCGGTGTCTTCTCGCTGATCTACGCCTACGTGACACAATACATCCTGCCGCATTGATCCGTGAACGGTTCGGGCCCCCGGTGCCTGACCCCAAAGGAACCTTCATAATATTTTTCTGCGCAAGGTTCGAACTGAGATTCGATCGATCGAACCGGCTCAACGATTTGTGGCAGTTGATGTTGCACTCGATTTCCTACGACTCCGGGAGGAATTGCCGAAGAAGGCGGCTTGGGCGTGTTTAATCGATACAAAACAAACCCAACGCGGCGATGATAATCCTTTCATTGATCCTGCCCACTCGAGTCCGCCTCATCAAGCGTCAAGCGGGTTCGTGCCGGGGTGGTCTTGAGTATTTCGATCGCCCGGGCGGCGTCGTCGGCGCCGACTTTGAGCACGGCGGAGCTGGGTCCGCCGAACGCTGAAATGTGCTGCTCCACTTCAGCGGGGATCCGCTCGCCATCCAGCCGGCTAGCCGCCATCCGCGCCTCCGCCTCGTCCGGGAATTTCGCGATGACGACAGGCTTCATGGCTTTTCGATTCGCATAATTCAGAACCGGCTTTTGCGCGTCGGGGTCTTTTTCGGGTTGGTGTTCCATCGTTCCTATATTAAATCATCATTGGCTTTAACGCATACACCTTCACGCTGGCGGCGTATTCGTTCAGGTCATATCGCCCGATGACGGCGGAGATACCTTCATGCATCGTGGCAGGCTGTTTCGTGCCGCCGCAGCAGATTGGCGCGCAGCAGGATTCTTCGGCCTGCGGCAGAGAGACCTTCTCTTTCATCGGAGGGGAACAGCAGCCGGATTGCCCGTCAACTTTGGCATACGCATTGAGGTCTGAACCGGCATCGACGATATGCACATGGGAGAATCCGGCGGCGAGAAGAGAATTGCGATAGTCATCAATAGAAATCGCGCCGGCGACACATCCCACGTAGGCCATCATGTCTTGCGCCAATTCGGGCGGGAGCGGTTTCTTCAAGGCAATATCGCTCACCGCAACGCGGCCGCCCGGCTTGAGCACGCGAAACATTTCCCGAAAGACCCCCGCCTTGTCGGAAGCGAGGTTAATCACGCAATTGCTGATGATGCAATCAACGGACGTGTCCGCCAGGGGCAGCGCGTCGATGTTAGCCAGGTGAAATTCGACGTTACGGTAGCCGCCTTCGACGGCGTTCTTCTGTGCCCGCGCGATCATTTGCGGAGTCATGTCGATGCCGATGGCTTTTCCCTTCGGACCGACTTTCCTGGCGGCCAGAAAAACATCCAGCCCTCCACCGCAGCCCAGGTCCACCACTGTTTCCCCTTCACGGAGGGTGGCAAACGCGGTGGGATTCCCGCAGGACAGGCCCATGTTCGCGTCAGCGGGGATCGAGCAAAGCTCATCCGTCGAGTACCCAAACGCCTCGGCAATCGCTCTGACGCCGGCATGGCTGGTCGAAAGCGCGCTCTGGGCCACCTGTGCGTATTTCCGCTGGACGATTTTCTCAATATCACTGCTCATAGATTCGCCTCCTGTTCGCGGCTCTTCCCGGCCCCGTGTTCCAGATCAGGAAAGGCCGCCGGTAGAGTTTCGACGAAGGCCCGAATCTTGTCGCGCACGCGGCGGTAGTGTCCAAGCGCTTCGGTGTCGCTTGCGGCGCTGCTGGCGAGCCGGGGCGGATCATCGAACCCCACATGAATAACCTTGGCTTTGCCGGGGAATACAGGGCAGGCTTCACGAGCGTCATCGCAGACCGTGACGACATAGTCGAATGCCGCATCTTTCAATTCATCGACGTGTTTGGATCGTTGCCGGCTGATATCCACGCCCGCCTCCTTCATCACCTGGATAGCACGCCTATCCATTCGGTGAGGCTGGACGCCCGCGGAAAAAGGTTCGATGCTGTCAGGTTTCAAGTGCCTAGCCCAACCTTCGGCCATCTGGCTGCGGCAGGAGTTGCCCGTGCATAGGAACAGAACCTTGAGCTTTTTCAGCGGCAACATTGGCCATCCTCGCAACAAGCCTTCTTCAAACGCCTGGCATCCTTGGCCAATTCCGGCACGTCGCCGAAGCAACAGGACAAACATTCCAGCAATTTGCGATGGAAATCGTTGCGCGGCGGGGCCAGCTTGTAGTGCATCCACAAGCCGTCCTTGCGCGCGATCACGAGCCTGGCTTTTCGCAGGTACGCCAGGTGGCGGGAGATGGTTGGCTGCGGGGCCTGGATGACGCGCACCAGGTCGCAGACACAGAGTTCGCCGGCCTTGAGCAGGTTGAGAAGACGAAGCCGCGTTCGATCCGAGAAGGCGCGGAACATGACGTTGACGTGGTTCACGGGGGTGGCCAACTGCATTCGCATAAGCGAATATAGTATTCCCGGAATGTCGAGTCAAATTTGCTGGCCGATCCCATTTGGCGGTTTGCCGATCCATCACCCGCGCGGCACACCTGTTTCGTGGGCTGTTTCAAGTAAATGTGGCGCACCCTTGACGGTGAGCCGGGCGGGGTGGCCGAACCAGCCGTGGAAGCCGTTGGAATGCATTTTTTCCAGAGTTTCGGTCACCTCGCGCATGTTCCCGCCGGCATGGACCCAGCCCAATTGCACATCGGGGAAATCGACGGCGCAGTTGGCGCATTTTTTCTCGTTGTCGAAACGAATCGGACACCAGAAGGATTCCACGTTGCGCAGCATTTCGGTTCCGAGCGACCAGACGCCCGTCATCCAGTCGCAATACAGGCACCAGATCAAATCGTGTCCGACCAATCCGCTGAACTTGTGCCGCGACACGTTCACCCAATCACCCTGATTATATTTGGGGAACCGAACGAGCAGGCGGAGCGGTGGATAGACGACGATCTCGATCAGGCGCACCAGCCAGAGCGCGGGCGTGACGGTCGCGGTCAGCCACAGGGCGGCGTGATTCCGCGCGGTTCCGTTGATGCGATTGACAACTTTCACGATGCGCGGTCCGCGCACGGCATCACGGTAAATCCATTCCTGAATCATGATCCAGACATGGACGCTGAGAACCTGCCCCGCCAGTGCTCCGACAAAGCCTGCCCAACCGAAGACTGCCGGGCCCACGATCAACGGAAGCACCGTGAAGTAAGTGATGACCCAATCCAGGGCGGGCGCACGACAGAGCGCCGCGGAAACGAATGCCGCACGTCCCCGGAGCCGGGCGAGCAGATGCAACACACCCGCTCCCAGAAGCAGGGCAACGGTCACGACACCGGCGGCGGTCAGGAAATGGTTTAGGAAGTGCATGATGCCATTAGTTTATCTCCGTCGTGGGGACATTGCGCACCAAACACCGGTCACGGGGAGTGGGTCCTTTTGATGTTTAGCGGCCGGGCTTGCCCGGCGTTGGCTCGGGAAACACGCCGCGCGACTCGACTGAGCTCGTCGAAGTCAAGCGCGGCCGTTTAACAAATGAATTACCAATCTGGCCCACGAGCGGGCCACGGAGCCGATTTAGGAGTGGATTGCCTGTCGGACCGCGCTATCATTGGTCGTTTGCGGTCGCCATCTCCAGGATCTCCACAGAAACTTGCCGCATGTTCAGTCGAAAGTGGTGTTTTTATGTCGGCGTCGGATCAAATCGTTCTGTCTTTCCTGGCGGATCACGCGGTAGCGGCGCCGCGGAGGCTGAAAATCGCGATGACCCTGGCGGAATCCATGGTGCGCGAACTCAAGGCGTCCCTGAGCGAATGGGAGACGACGGTGGAGAACCTGCAGGCTGTCCAGCGAGCAAACGCTACGGAAGTGAATTAAACGCGTAGCGTCTCGCGGTTGGGAACTCGGGGGCCATACGCGCACATTGCATCGCGCCTTTTCCTAATGCGCGAGTTTACGGCTCCGGAAAATATTGGAAATAAGATTTCGAGATCGCAATTCGCCCAGCAGGGGCGGCGCTTCGACAGTGAGGGTCTGAGTGGCGGCGTTCCAGGCAATGCAAACCATGTCGGCGTCGACCAGCGGTCGGCCGAGGGAATCCTGCAGACGCGTCACCAGCACCTGTTGCCAATAAGAGAGAGAAGGGCTGCACATATCGCACTCCGTTGCCGTGGTGTAGGAATCAGTCGCGGCTGCGACCACCACCGCTGGCGGCACCCTTGCCGCTGCGGCCATTGCCATATTCGCCGGAGCGGTTCTCGCGCGGCTTGGCTTCGCTGACGGTGAGTTTTCGACCGGCGTGGTCCGTGCCGTTGAGCGCCACGGTTGCGGCATGGGCCTCGGTGTCGTTTTGCATTTCGACGAACCCAAAGCCTTTGCTGCGGCCGGTGTCGCGATCGTCGATGATCTGCGCACTGTTGACGGTTCCGTGCGGTGTGAACAATTGTTCCAGCGCGGAGCTATCGACTTGGTAGCTGAGATTTCCGACATAAAGTTTCTTACTCATGAATTCGCGCTCCGTGTTGATTCGTGTGATCGAAATCCTCGTTGCCGCAAGACATGGCCACTGAAAGTGGCCATGCCGGTGAGATATCGCCGCAGCATCAGTATCTTGAGAAGGAATGGCGGCGCATCGCGTGCCAGACTATCAACGTGGCAATCGCGGCGAGGCCGGCGAACATCAGGCTATGGCCATTGTAGCCGGTCACTGCGGCGCCGCTGCAAAGACTGTAAAGCCAGCCCCCGACCAAGCCGGCGGCGCCGGCCATCACGATGCCCATCTTCGGATCGTCACCGCCCAGATAGAGGGATTTACTGGCGATGAAACCGACGATCAGGCCCAGAGCAATCCAACCCATAGTTCCAAGAAACATGTTGCGCTCCCAAATGCGAGACAAGGACGCATGCAGCCCGCATGGTGTCCGAAAGCGCGGCGTTGAAGCGGGCCCGCGCCCTACGGCAGTCGGGCAACCTATTTACCAATTAAAGGGCAAAGGCGGCAGGAGTGTCGTGTGTGTCCACGATACTGGATTCACGATAATTATGCCATTGTAAAATGCTTGAATTAATGCAGCCTGAGCGATTATTGGCGACATGCTGTTGGACATCCCTGCTTTATCCGATATACTCCGTGACAACATCCTGTCTCGATCCATCGCAGATTCTCGCCTTTTTCACGGCATAGATACTGGACGTAACGAGCGTGGCTGTAGCGTACTGAGAGGTCCTTTTTTCGGCGTCTGCCGTTGACCCTTTGGTTCGCACGTTTACCAAAGGATACATCCTTGAGTTTCACCGAATTATTGTTATCGGCGCCGATTCTTCGCGCCGTTGTTTCAGAGGGTTACACGGTTGCCACGCCGGTACAGGCGCAGGCGATTCCGCACGCGTTGCGCGGACGCGACGTGCTGGGCTGCGCGCAGACTGGCACGGGGAAGACGGCGGCATTCGCGCTGCCGATTCTGCACCGCCTGTCCGTTGGCGCGCGTCCGGGCGGGGTGGCGCGGCCGCGCTGCCTGGTGCTTTGTCCCACCCGCGAGCTGGCGATACAGATCGATGAGAGCTTTCGAACTTATGGCAAGCACGTGGGCCTGAAATGCGCCGTCGTTTTCGGCGGTGTGGGGGTTGGGCCGCAGGCTGATGTTCTGCGCCGCGGCGTGGATATTCTTGTCGCCACACCGGGACGACTGCTGGACCTGGTGGGCCAGCGGCTGGCGGATTTGCGCGGCGTGGAAATTCTCGTGCTGGATGAAGCCGACCGAATGCTGGACATGGGGTTCATCCACGATATCCGCAAGATCATCGCGGGTCTGCCCGCGCGACGGCAAACGATGCTCTTCGCGGCCACCATGCCGGGGGAGATTCGCCACCTGGCCGCAGCGATTTTGCGCGATCCGGCGGTCGTGCAGGTCGCGCGGGAATCCGCCGTCGCCGACGGAATCGATCAATCGGTCTACTTCATTTCCAAGGCGGAGAAGCCCGCGTTGCTGGCACAACTGGCGAGCGAATTGCCGCTGTCGCGGACCATCGTATTCACGCGCACCAAGCACGGCGCCGATCGGCTGGTGCGGCGGCTGTACGCAAGCGGCATCGCGTCGGAGGCGATTCACGGCAATAAGAGTCAGAACGCGCGGCAGCGGGCGCTGGCAAATTTCCGGACCGGCAAGACATCGCTGCTGATCGCGACGGATGTCGCATCGCGCGGGATCGACGTCGATGGGATCACCCACGTGGTGAATTACGACCTGAGCCACGAGCCGGAAACGTACGTACACCGCATCGGCAGAACCGCCCGCGCCGGCGCCAGCGGGACGGCGGTCTCGTTTTGCGATCCGGAGGAAATTCCCAACCTGAAGGCGATCGAGAAGCTGATCCAACGGCGCATTCCGGTAAAACATGCGACCGCGTTTGTGCAACGACCCAAATCGGAGATTCTTTACCCAACCAAAAAGGCGCCGACAAAATTCGAAGCGAGGAAGGCTCCGCGTTTTGGTTATCAGGCACATCCGGCCGTGAATCACACCGGGCATCCCAGCCGATCATCGCGACCGAATTCGCGTCGCCGCCGGCTCATCGCGGCCGTTTGAGTGGTTGTTATGATTGGAATTGTTCGCCGCTCGCACGGTCAGCAGCATCTGATGCAGGGTCGTGTCAAGAATGTGCAGGATTTGGTCCTCGGGTAAATCGGATAGTTGCATCGGCGCCCCGTATAAGATGCGAATTTTCGAGGGGCGAAACAGGGGCCTGTTGATAGGCCAGGCCTGGTAAGAGCCTTCGATGACCACCGGAATGACAGGCACCTTTGCGCGACGGACTACCAGGGCAACGCCGCGCTCCAGCGGAAGCATTTCACCGTTATTGGTGCGCGACCCTTCGGGAAAGATCGCCAGCGCGCGGCCCGAGCGCAGGCGGGTGATGGTTTCCCTGACCGCGTGCAGGTCAATCGATCCCTGGTGGACGGGGAAACTGTTGAACCATCGAAGCAGTCGATCCGCGTAATGATTCTCGAAGAGCTCGGATTTGGCGATGTAGCTCAGCGGGCGCGGCAGGCGCACGCCGATCAGGACGGGATCAAGATAGCTCTGGTGATTGGCGACGAGCAGCACGCCCCCGGTGCGCGGAACGTGCTCGGAGCCGACAACCCTGAGATCGAAACAGCAGGTTGTGATAATCCGGCAAAAGCATTGCGCAAGTTTCCAGAGGGGTGGGGGATTTCTCATTCAACCGATCGGTTTATTCAACATCCTGTTATATACGCTATCCGGGTGTTGATAGGATGACTATACGGAAAGTCCATGTTATTAGAGCCTCTATTCCTTCACGTCGCTCGCCAGGCTGATGTCATCGCCATTATCGACGACCAGGGCGAATGTACCTATGGTCAAGTGGGAATGATGGCGGCGGGATTCGCACAACTGATTACTTCCCACACACAGCTCCCGCGCGTGGGATTGCTCCTGCCCTCGGGAAGAGGGTTTGTGGCCAGCTTTTATGGAACGCTGCTGGCGGGTAAAGCGGTGGTGCCGATTAATTTTCTGCTGGGTGACGCGGAGATCGCGCATTGCATCCGCGACAGCGGCATCGACACGATCGTGACAATTCCGCAGGTCGCCGGGCGGGTGGAGAAGCTGGGGCTCAAGATTGTTGATCTGACGCAGCTTCCGAATGCGGGTTTTATTGAACTGCCATCGTCGCTTCCGTCCACACCGGCGGATCAGATGGCGGTGCTGATGTACACCAGTGGAACCAGTGGGCTGCCCAAAGGCGTGCCGCTCAGCCACGGCAACCTGCAGAGCGATGTTGATGCGGTGATCGCATACATGGATTTCCAGACCCGGCACAAATTTCTGGGGATCATCCCGTTGTTCCACGTGTTTGGAATGATCGCGATGATGCTGGCGCCGATCCAACTGGGAGCGACGGCAGTTTACATGGCGCGCTTCAGCCCGGTCGGGGCGGTGAACGCAATCAAGAAACACGGGATATCGCTGGTGCTGGGCGTGCCGAGCATGTTTGCGGCCATCGCGCGGCTCAAGGACGCCTCCGCTGACGATTTCAAAACCATCTTCGCAATGATCAGCGGGGGCGAGCCGTTGCCGGGTGTGCTTTACCAGGCGTTTTTAGCGCGGTTCGGTGTCAGGTTGCTGGAGGCCTATGGAATGACGGAGACGAGCCTGGCAATTTCGCTGAACACCCCGCAGCGGCAAAAACCCGGGAGCGTCGGCAAGGCGATCCCGGGCATGGCGGTGGTCATCATGGACGATCAGGGCAGAATTTTGCCCGTTGGGGAAGCGGGGGAAATCTGCGTCAAGGGCCCGATGGTCATGAAGGGATATTTTAATCTTCCCAATGAAAACACCGCCGCTTTCACACGCGATGGATATTACAAAACGGGGGACGTGGGGATGGTGGACGCGGACGGATTTTTATTTATCACCGGACGCAAGAAAGACCTGATCATCATCGCGGGCGAAAAGGCGGCGCCGAGCGAGATCGAGCAAACGCTGCTGGCACATCCCGACGTGGCGGAAGCTGCGGTGGTCGGGAAGAAAGATGCGAGCCGGGGGGAAGTTGTGTTGGCTTTCATCGTCGCTCGAGAGGGACGTGTTCCCACGCTTGAGAACCTCCGCGAATTTTGCCGGCTGCAGGGCTTGGCGCAGTGGAAGGCGCCGCGGGAGATTCGAATTGTGAAGGAATTCCCACGCTCGGCCTCGGGAAAGGTGCTCAAACGCGTCTTGACCGAGACCCTGGCCAATTAAATCCTCATCGCCGGCAAAAAATGCCGATGAGGTTGATGCCGGCGCGACGCGCAGGCGGATATTCAGCATTACCCTGATTGTGTTGCGCTTCGAAGAGAGCTATGATCCCTTCGGGAAACCCCCCAGTAGCGCATTTGCGATAGTTCTTTCGCGGGTGCCGTACCGCAAGGGCCTCCTGAATTTCAACCTGAGGAGTTTCCAATGATAGAGATATCCCCCGCCACAACAGAAACTCCCCCGGCCGCAACGATCAAAGCGCACAGCGATGGGCTTGGGAACGTGAAATTCAACGGCAGCGATCGGTTTATCCGGGAGTTGCGGCGTCGGGTCGACGCATATTTTGAACGGACCGGACGCTCCCGCCGCGATTGTCCGCAGATGTATTTCAAGACCGCGACGATCCTCGCATGGTTTTTTGGTTCTTACCTGCTTCTGTTGTTCTTCGCTTCGAGCTGGTGGACGGTGCTTCCGCTGACGGTGATCCTGGGGTTGGCGATCGCGGCCATCGGATTCAACATTCAGCACGACGGCGGCCACCGGGCCTATTCTGAACATCGGTGGGTCAACAAGATCATGGCGTTGACGCTGGACATGATGGGCGGCAGTTCCTACCTCTGGGATTGGAAACACAACTCGATTCATCACACCTATCCGAACATCGACGGACAGGATGACGATATCAACCTCGGTTTTCTGGGCCGCCTTTCGCCGCATCAGCGACGACTTAAGATCCATCGCCTGCAAGGCATTTACCTCTGGTTCCTCTACGGCTTCATGGCGATCAAGTGGCACTTGGTTGACGACTTTTATCAAGTCTCGATCGGGCGAATTGGCAGGCACAAAATTCCGCGGCCCAAGCGGGGCGATCTGGCAATCTTCATCACCGGCAAGGTGTTTTTCTGCTTGCTGGCCTTTGTGATTCCGATGATGTTGCACCCGTGGTATGCGGTGCTGTTCGTGTACGTGACGGCGGCGTTCGTCAGCGGCGTGGTGCTCAGCGTGGTGTTCCAGCTGGCGCATTGCGTTGGTGAAGCCGATTTCCCCGTGCCGGTCCTCACCGCCGAAGGCAAGGAGCGAATGGAGACCGATTGGGCCGTTCACCAGGTGCAGACGACGGTCGATTTCGCCAGGGGCAACCGCGTCCTATGCTGGTTTCTGGGTGGCCTGAATTTTCAGATTGAGCACCACCTGTTCCACAAGATTTGCCACGTGCACTATCCCGCACTGTCGAAGCTGGTGGAGGAGGCATGCAAGGATTTCGGGCTGCAATATGCGGAGCACAAGACCATGTTCTCCGCGATCGCCTCGCATTTCAGATGGCTGGTGAAAATGGGACGGCCGGATCAGATTTCCCCCACCTCTTAATCCGGTAGTGGGTCAGATTGCCAGCGATTGTTTAGCGGCCGCGCTTGCGCGGCGTTTTTCAGGTGGGCAACGCCGGGCAAGCCCGGCCGCTAAACTTCAAACTAATCCACATACCCTTAATCCAGGCTCATTCCGCGGTTGGCATTCGGGCGCGTTGCAATACGAAATTCCACTCGGCACTGGTGGTCCTGGGAATGGCCACCATGCGCTGGATCAGATTTCCACGTACATCGCTGAGCTGAGCGAGCGATGCCAAGGCGAGCGCCGAATTGCTTAGATCGTTGATCAGCAGGTGAAAGATCGCCGAAACCATCTGCGGCGGGACGTCGCAATGAGCGGCGTTTTCAGCGACCAGTTGTCCGTACGCGATGCTCGCCATGCAGCGTCCCAACTCTATGGCGGTCTGAGCGTCCGGCTGACGCGTTTGGAATGATTGGCTTCGGTTCAAATGTCGAAACGCCCTGGCCTGCCGCGCGAAGGTGCGCACGTTGGATACCGATTTCAGTGACCGATAGCCATCCAAATATGGGCGAAATCTGATGGTATTGATTTGCTCGCTGCGCGCCTCCATCAAATAACCATTTTCCGGGACGGTGCGTCGTGCCGCGGTAAATTCCGGAACCGGCAGGTTGGGATCCGCGTTATTGAAATAGCCGTCGATGAACCGCGCGGTCAGCTCCAGGTTGATGTGTACGCTTCCTTCGAGGCTTGGAATCAACTGCACGTCCCGCAAAGCCATCTCGAAATAGGTGTCCGATTCGAATCCCCTGGCGCCGATGCATTCGGCAAGCAGTGAACCCACCTTGACGCCTTCCGTGCTGACCCGAGCTTTCTGAACCGCGTTGAAGAGCAGGTAGCGCCGATCATCCGCCGTCGCGGCCTGGACGTAGTCCAGCGCCCGGTAGGCATACAGTTTCATCGCTGTCAGGCGCGCATAGGCCTGTGCGACCGCCGATCCAATATGCGGCATATCGATGACCGGTTTACGATAAAGCACTCGGCTGGTCAGGTGCGCGACGGCTTCTTCGAAAGCGCGCTCGCAGATGCCGATCGAGCCAAAGCCGAGGAAGAATTTTCCCAGGGTGACGGTGCCGAGCACCGCATCCCAGGCGCCCCTGCCTTCGGCGATGAGATCGGCTTCGGAAAGTTCCTGATCTTTGACTTCAAACTCACCGACGAAGGCCGAGCGTATGCCCAGCGTGGGAATTTTCCGCACGCTTCCAAATCCTCTGGACTGCTGGGGGCGCAGGGCGACGAGAATTGGCTTGGCCCGGCTGGCCCGATTCTCGGATCGATCATCCGCTTTTCGCGCCAGGATGGCGATGATCGACGCGCAATTCGCGTTGCCGATGTAATATTTCGATCCGTTGGCGATCAGCCGGCCGGCGGCGACGCGGGCAATGGTGAATTCGCTGGCCAGCAGGTCCGATCCGTGATCTTTCTCCGATATGCCGAACGCAAAAACCGCCCCTTTTTCCAAGTCCGCAACAGCTTCATGCTTCAATGCATCGTTGGATCCCATCAGAATCGAGAAGAGGCCCAGAAATGTCACCTGGAGACTGTACCCATGGGCGGGGCTGAAATAGGCGAACACTTCCAGAAAACGCGTGAGCCTCAGCAGATCGAATTCATTTCCAAGCGTGGAGTATTTTTTCGGCGAGAGAAGAGATGCATAGAGTCCGTGAGCTGCCTGGAAGGCGATCCAATCCTCGTACCACTGTTGGCGCTGATCCTCATCCTTGAGCGCCGCCAGGCCCTTGTTCTCGAAAAACTGCACCAGCTTTTGCAGCGAGGTATCGCGGAAATATGCACTGGCCGCGCCGGAGCGCCGCGCGGTGGAAAAGATCAACGGATACATCACATCGCGGATGGCCATTGCGACGGTAGATTCACCGTTGGCCGGGCCTCCGGACTCGATGGGATTGTCCACTGCTGGTCAATCCCGGGAGCGCCCTCTGGAATTATTTCGGCGACGGGTCTGGTCACGGCTATAAAGGGACACCGACAATCCGCGATTGAGAGTGTCAAGTCGAGGCTTGACGCCGTCCGTGAGATCACGACCCAGCCGGACCCAATCTTCCACGGTGCGAAGGCCGCTTTCCGCGTACATTCTTAGAACTCCATCTGATTGATACATGCGCGACTCCTTGTTTTGAGTAGAACCTGGCGTGAGAAGATATTCACGTCTCACGGACAAGATGTTTTCTATGCCCGCTAACCGGATCGATTTCCTTCACGACCAGTTCGCCAGCGTTCATGGTTGCGCTCAGGAAGCAACTCTTGCGAACCGAATCCACAATGATGCCGGTCCAGTCGTTCGCGGGCCGGGTGCGCCCGTCGCCGTTGCGCGACCACCAATTGCATCGATAATAAATGCCGAACACACGCACGCATTTCACCAGATCAAGCGGTTCGCGCTCCACAACCTTCTCGATTTTTCGCGACAAATCCTCGTCGGACGGATGCTCCGCCGCCGGTGGCGCGACCATCGTGAAAGCATGATTCTTTTGGTCCGATTGTTCATCCATCGGGAACTCCCTGGTTCATCTGGCCTTCTCACCTGGATTGTATTCTTTCTGGACAAAAGGGCTGGGCAGGAGGCGAACCTCCGCGACTCAGCAATTCAATCGCAAGCAAGAGAGGCAAAAAGAGGCAGGCGGCACAAGAGATTGGCTCGCCTTGGCTCGGATCGTAAACCCGGCGCTTTATTATAGCAGATCATCGGATGGATGACACTTCCAAAGCCAATAATCGAGCGGCGAGTGGCGATTCTTACCATCATTTCGCGGGAGCGAGGAGATTGTGGCCCGCTTCTAGTTTTTGATCGGGCTGAAATGCAGATGGAAAATCAGGCCAACCGCCGGCTTCCGTGACTGATTGGATGATTTTACCCGTTCCGGTGCGAACTTCGTTGACGATGCGCGTATCCACCGCGTCGCGGCGCGGCTGGGTGGCGCCGGCGCCCTGCAGAACATGTTCATAAGCTGCCGCTGCCGGCTCGGTCGTCACCACGGGCGCGGGAAACGGGGTCCTGGCGGTGAGAATGGCGCGATCGAAATAAAAGCCCGTGCCTCTCCAATTGTCCGCCGTCACGCGCGGTTCGCCTTCCATCACGTTGTCGGCCAAAAACAATGAACCTGGCATGACCACCTCCGCGCCATCGTGAAAAAGCCGGCGCTGTGTCGCGATGGACGGTCCGGGCTTGAGATAGTTCCCGATAAAATTGAGTCGATCGAATTCCCCGTAGGCCGTCTTCTCGCCCCAATCGTAAATCACATTATTGCGAAAATCCGCGTCGACCGCGCCCTGGAAACGGACATTACGGCTATTGTTATGCGCGAAAAGATTGTGATGCCAGCTGACCCGGTTTCCCCCGGTAATCGAGGCATATCCATGGCCTTCGAGATTGAGGCTCTCGCTGAGGACGCACCATTGCACGGTAATCAAATCGCTCATTTTCGTCGTCGAGAGGATTTTGTTGGTCGACCAACTGAGCGATAAATGATCCGCGATGCAGTTGCGGGCCCCTTCGGTGAAATAAAGTGCGTATTCGCCATCCCCCGCGGCGTAGCGGATATTCGCGTCGCTGGTCCGCACGTCCTGGTCTCCGATGCGGATCCGGAATTGCCGCAGCACGACGTCATGGGTATGAACCTCGATTCCGTGACGTCGCAACATGATGCCCGGCCCGGGCGCGGTTGCTGCATCAATCGTCAGGAACGGCTGATTGATGACCAGCGAAGATTTAAGGGCAATGGCGCCACCGACTCGAAAGACTACAGTTCGCGGCCCCGGCGCGCGCACGGCAGCGCGCAAACTTCCCGGCCCGTCATCATCCAGTGTATCGACGAAAACCACCTGTCCCCTGCGCCCGCCAGGTGTGTATGCGCCGTATCCCTGGGCCCCCGGAAACGCCGGCTCGCCCGCTGGGATGGACAGGGGAAACAGCGGGTGATCCCACCAAAGGGGTCGCGGATTTTCGGGTACGGATCGCACGTGCGTCACCGGCGCATCCGCCGCATATGCGCTGCGATTGCGAAGCAGCAGATCGTGACCATCCGCTCCACCGCGATAAGTTAGATTCCAGCGATAGGTCCGCCCGTCAAAATCAGCGGTGATCGGGCTCCCCTCGGGCAAATCATCGAAAGTGCCCTCGATCGGCACACGCCCAATGACCAATGGGACATCCTCCCGTGGCGGGACTGCGCTCAGCTCGATCCGCAGGCGGCAATGGCTGCGATTATCGTGTTCAATTCGCAATCCCGTATACTTGGATTGGATCGTGATCGGAGTCACGCCATGCTCATCGAGGGTAAACATAACCGTCGATTCGCCCTCCCTGCCGCCGGGGTCCACGGTCGCCAGTAAAGAGACAAATTCCAACGCCGCAATTGCCGTCGCCCGCGAACCCTGAATGGCCACCAGCGAATCAGCCCCTAATCCCTCGCCGACGGTCAAGGTAAGGCCCACGAAACTTCCCCCCTGGATGATCAAGGCGCTTTTATTCATCCGGCCGATCGTGCCGGTGACGCCGCCGACAAAGACATCCATGACGCAATGCATCGCACCGCTCTTGAGCACGAAGGTCCCTTCGCCACCGGTGTATTCACCGATCCGAAGCGAATCCTGCCGGATAAGCAGTTGCCCCCCATCCAATTCCACGCGGGTACGATCACCGGCTCGATTGCCCACTTCCAGAACGCCAGCGGTGTAATCACCGGCCGGAATGACGACCGCACCCTTGCCTCCAATGACGGCTTCCTCAAAGGCGTTGGGCAATCCCGCCGACCATTTCGCAACGTCCGTCCATACTCCAGAATCCGACGTCCATTGCGTTTCGATTTGCGCGGGTAAGATGGTGTCCGCCAAGGCGATCGTGCCGACCAGGGCCCAATGCAAGCCGGCCAGTTGCAGAATTAAAGTTCTGCTCTTCATGGCGAAGTGATGCTACATCAACATCGCGTTCGATTCCGCATGCCCATCGGCTCGCGGCAGCCTGCCGGTGGTTAATCCGCATACTCCGCCTCTAGCCCTCCACCGATGCCATCCGCTAGTCTGGCCAACATGCCATCGCGCGGCGCATCGCTGGCCCCACAAGTCTTTCGCGCTTTACGTCATCGCAATTATCGCCTCTTCTTTGGTGGGCAGTTTATTTCGGTCATTGGGACATTTCTGACCAACACCGCCACCGGCTGGCTGGCATTTATCCTGACGCCCGACCCCCAGAAGAAGGCGCTGTTCATCGGCATCGTGCTGTTCGCGGCGCAGATTCCGATGTTTGTACTGGGCCCGATCGGCGGCGTCTTTGTCGATCGGGTCAATCGCCAGAAACTGATCATCGTCACGCAAATTTTGTCGATGCTGCAGTCGTTCGCGCTGGCGGCATTGGCGCTTTCGGGGTGGATCAACATCCCCGAAGTGATCGCGCTGGCATTGGTGCAGGGGTTGATCAATTCGCTGGACATCCCCGGACGCCAGGCGTTTCTCGTGGAGATGGTCACCGATCGACAGGATTTGCCCAACGCCATTGCGCTCAACTCCACGATGGTGCACAGCGCCCGCCTGATCGGCCCGGCCGCGGCGGGGTTGCTCATCCACTGGGTGGGCATCGGTTGGTGCTTTCTGCTGGATGGTTGCAGCTACCTGGCGGTGATCGCGGCGCTGCTGGCGATGCGGATTCAGCCGCGGGCCATCCGCAAGAAATCGGGTGTCCTGGCCGAATTGCGCGAGGGGTTTGCTTACGTCGTCAAATTCCAGCCGGCGCGGGAGCTGCTCCTGTTGATGGCGATCTTCAGCATTTCGGGGATTCCCGCTGTGCTGGTGCTTCTGCCGTTGTTCGGTGCGCATTTTGGCGGGGCGCGGCACGGGGATATGGTCTTCGGGTTTCTCAGCGCCGCTTCGGGATTGGGGGCCCTGGTGGGCGCCGTCGTTCTGGCCATGCGAAAAACGGTGCTGGGCCTGGGACGCATGATCGGGTTGTCATCGGTGATCTATTCCGTGGCGCTGGCGGCATTCGCGCTGTCGGACCACCTATGGCTGTCGCTGCTGATCATGCCGTTCGCGGGATGGGGGATGATCACCAATTTCGCATCGGCCAACACGATCTTGCAGACGCTGGTGGATGACGACAAGCGCGGGCGGGTGATGAGCTTTTTCGCGATGTCGTTCATGGGGATGACACCGATCGGGCTGCTGGTGGTCGGCGTGATACAGTCGCACCTGGCTCACAATCCGATGGTCGGCGCCTCGCGCACCATACTGATCGCCGCGGGCATCTGCCTGGCGGCATCCATCCGTTACTGGATGATACTTCCGACCCTCCGCAAATTCGTCCGCCCGGTTTACGTGGAGCGCGGCATTCTGCCGCAAATCGCCGAGGGCCTGCAGATTGCCGATGCTGGGAAAACGGCGATTGGTGATTAATGAGTGACGAGTGACAATCAACGAAGTATCTGTCACTCTTCATTCATCACTCATCATTCATCATTCATCATCTCCGAGACAAACGCGGTCGGATTCCATATAACCATCTCCGTGTCCCCCCAGGCGCTGGAACAACTGCTGCGCGATTTGCCTCGGATCGGAACGCTGGTGAAGGATCGCGGATATCGGCAGGTCTGGCGGTTCGAGGTTGAGGGGAGCGGGTATTACCTGAAGTTTTATCCGCGGCGCGGGTGGCAGCTCAAGCGGCTGGTGCGCGGGAACCCTGCGATGCGGGAATTTTCGCGGCTGCAGGCGTTGCAAAAAGCCGACGTCCCCGCGCCGCGCGCGGTGGCGCACCTGATCGGGTTCCGGCTCAACAGCCAGATCGGCGACGCGGTGATTCTCCAGGCGATCGAGCCATCCGTCACCCTGGATCAATATGTCAATGACTTATTGCTGGATGGCGAGCCGATCCCGGACCATCACGGGCTGGCACAGCGCATCGTGCAGCTCCTGGGCCGGCTTGGCCAGGCGGGCCTGGGACACAATGATCTGCACCTGGGCAATCTGCTGCTGCGCGGTAATGACGTTTTGCTGCTGGATGGTTACGCCGTGCATCGCGGTGGGCTGACGCTGAACAACGTGATGCGTCTGGCGCACAGCGTGCGCAACGTGGCGACGCGGGCTGATCTGCAGCGCGGATGGGAAGAGCTGGGCCCCGGCGGGATGCCCCCGCGATCCAATCCCACCAGTGCCCGGCAATGGCGCAAGCTGATGGAGCGCACGCGCGGGGAGAACGAATATTTTGGGAAGCTTCGCTTGGGGGCATGGCGCGGTTTTTTTTTCAAGCGCTATAAATATCCCCGCCGCTGGGCGCCGGCCAGCACACTGAAGATCCAGGCGGAGGATTGGGAGCGCGCCTGGCCGCTGTTGTGGGACCAGGTCAATTCGGATCAACTCACGCCGCTGAAGCGCGGCGCCAGCGGCGATGTGTGGAGCGGCGAGGTGGTGCTGGGCGGACGGCCGATCGCGGTTGTCGTCAAGCGTCCCTACCGGCGATACTGGTACCGTTATCTGAACGAGATCGGCCGGGGAAGCCGGGCGTGGCGGGCGTGGCGCAAAGCGTGGACGCTTGTTTTTCGCGACCTGCCGACCGCGTGGCCGCTGCTGGTGCTGCAAAAGCGGGCCTTGGGATATATCACCGACGCGGTGATCGTGCTGGAACATGTGCCCGGCCCATCGCTGGCGCACGCGGACCTGGATGTGGTGCCGCCACTGTGGCGCGATCTATTATTCCGCCGCACTGGCGCCGTGTTGCGAAAGATCGACGAGCTGGGTCTGTCGCATTTCGACGCCAAGTCGACCAACTGGATCGTGCGCGACGATCCGAAGCTGGGGCCGGGTCCGATCCTGGTGGATGTGGATGGCATCCGATTTCGCCGCTGGCAGGCGCTGGGAATCCGGCGGCTGCTGCGCAGCATGCTGGATCATCCGCAGTACAGCCCGGCGGATTCGCTGTCGCTGTGTCAGGGATATGCGCCGTTCTCGCCGATGAGGGTTGGGAAAAGCGGCGCTGGCGAGATTAGTGTTTAGCGGCCGGGCTTGCCCGGCGTTGGATTATAAAAACAAACGCCGCGCCAGCGCGGCCGCTAAACAATTGGCATCATGGTGACAATGGCAATCGAATGTTAGCTTTCGCACCGCAGCGAGTTTTGATCATCAAGCCAAGCGCCGTAGGCGACATCGTGCACGCGTTGCCGGTGCTGCCGCGGCTGCGGCGGCTGTGGCCGGATGCTCGGATCACCTGGATGGCCACGCCCGGTTGCGCCGGCCTGGTGCAGAATCATCCCCTGGTGGATGAAGTGATCCTGTTCCAGCGCAAGCGGCTGGCGCGCGGATGGTACAACCCGTTCGCGCTGCTGGACCTGGCGGGAATGGTGCACGAGCTTCGGCTTCGGCGCTTCGACCTGGTGATCGATCTGCAGGGCCTGCTGCGCAGCGCATCGGTGGCGATGGCCAGCGGCGCTCCGCGGCGGGTGGGATTCTCCAACGCGCGCGAGGGGGCGCCGCTTTTCTACACCGACCTGGTTGACTGCTCGATGGAGCTGGACCACGCGGTGGAGAGGTATCTGAAGGTCACCGCCGCGCTGGGCTGCGCCGATGGGATCATCGAGTTTCCGTTCGCGGTGGACGAGGATGATCGGCGATTCATCCGCGAGCTGATCCCGCCCGGGACGCGCTACGCGGTGCTGGCGCCGGGGACCAATTGGGCGACCAAGCGCTGGCCGGTGGAGCGGTTCGCCGCGCTGGTCGAGCCGTTGCGGGAGAGATTCGGATTGGAGACGGTGGTCGCCGGTGCGGCGGCCGACCGACCGTTGACCGCGCGGATATCGGCGCGTTTCGATCTGACGGGCAAGACAACGCTGCGGCAAGCGGTGGCGCTGCTGGAACGCGCGGAGCTGGTCGTTGCCAACGACACCGGCCCGATGCACATTGCCGCGGCGCTGGGCCGGCCGCTGGTGGCGCCGTACGGTCCGACGGGCGTTCGCCGCACCGGGCCATTCGGGAGATTCGACAGTGTCGTTCGCCTGGATCTGCCCTGCAGTCCCTGCTATTCACGGACCTGCAGTCACCATAGCTGCATGGAATGGCTGCAAATCGAGCCTCTCTTGAGCGTTGCGGCGGATCAGATCGCGCGCTATTCTCACACCGTCGTCGAATCGGCACGCGGAATCGAACATTAAGATTCTGTTAATTAATCCAGAGCGTTTGTTTTCGGACTTTGAAGGTGTATACATTCGGTTGATCCAACTCAACCGAGGTCTGTGACGATGACCAGTCAACTTCGCTCGACGTTGCGTACCGTGGTGCTGCCATCTCCCGATGCGTACGAGCAGGACACGCCCGCGCGGCGGCTGGTGGGCGAGTTCGGCCACGACGTGGCACGCGCGCAATCACCCGATCATGCCATCGAGCTGCTGAGCGCGGATCACACCGATCTGCTGGTCATGGATATCACCAACAACAGTCGCAATCGTCAGCTTCTGGGGGCGCTGAGCGACATGCCGCTGTCAAAGCGGCCGGAGCAGGTCGCCGTCTTCGCTGATTCGCTGGACGTGCAATTGCGCGATCTTCGCCATCGCCTGGCGCCGACGCACGTCCACATGTTTTTCGAACCCCTGCACATGCACGGCCTGTTGGGCGTCCTTCGGCACATGGAGCGCCAGTCCAGCGATGCGGACGCCTGATCCCGACCTGCCGATTACTTTGATTGACCCTGGAGCATGGTGATCGGGCGCTGGCTGTCCGTCTGGTGCATCATGTTCTTCAAGTCCCCCGCCGACTGATCGTGCAGCACCGGCGCCGGCACGGCATGCACTTGGGGGTCGGACGCGGGGCCGGTCACCTCAAATTCGTAGAGCAGCGTGCTCGTGGCCTTGTTCAGCATTTTCTGCACGTCGCCGGCGAAATCGCTGACCGCCGATCCCAACCCCGTCTGCTGCATCTTCTGCTTCCAGTCCGCCAGCGGCGCGGCGACGAGGTGCAGGTTCAACTGCCCGTTGAATCCGATCAGCCCCGATCCCTGCACGCCGAATATCGGGGCGCTGACGGCGGCGTCCTGAAGCTCGATCTGGTCGTTGGCGATGCGGAAGAGCGCCGCGGCCTGGCCGATCGTCAGCGCTTTGCGCGCGACGTCGCTGGCATTCTGAACCTTCTCCAGGACGGGGATGTTCCACAGATAGCCCTGTAACAGCTCGAATTGACCCTCGCTGTGCAGCGCATCGGGGATCGATTTACCGCGCGGCAGCGCCTGCCCGGAGACCGAGGCGGCGACATCCACCAACCCCTGCAGGTTCATCCCGTCGAGCGATGGATTGTGCAGCGCGGCCACAATCCCCGGCAGGCTCAGCGATTTGGTGAAAACCGTCCCCGAAAATGCGAGCGGGGGATGCGATTCTATCTTGCCCTGCGCGCTGATCGTTCCACCGAAGGTCTGGCATTTGAACTGCAGCAGATTTATCCGATCCGCCAATGCCTCGACGTCGAACTTGATCTGCGACACTTGCACCTTCGGCGATGCCACCGCCAACGTGCCGTTGTCGCAGGAGAGCAGCAGGTCGCAATCCAATGGCTGAGTGCGGCCGTCGCGATTGAACGATGCGCGGCCGGAAAAGACGTAATCGCCGCCGACGCTGATTTGCTGCGCACTTTCGCCCGACAGCCCCGGCAGCGGTGGGCCGGTGGGACGAAGAATCACCGAGCCGTTGATCTCCGTGCAGCGGAGGTCGTCGGCCAGGGTGCTGGGCATCACGAGGCGCACCGACGAAACCAGGAGCTGATCCGCGCCGTAATGACCCTGAAGATCGCGCAGCGCCAGGACGCCTTTTGCGAAACGGATGGGACCGCCATCGATGTCGGATATGGGCGCCGCGAACCCGGCGGGCTTGATCGACATCCTGCGGGGATAAATCAGCGCCTCGCCGCCGACTTTGCTCCAATCGATCGGCATGCCCGTGAGGCCGTCGAGGGCGGCGGTCAATTCCATCGATCCACCGGGGTTGAATCGCCGCACACCGCTGGGCCGCCCAGTGGCCCGAATCGGTACGGCGTCCAGAACGGCATCCAGATTGCTCAGCGACCAGCGATGCGTCGCGCGATCCACGGTCACCGCCGCGCCGTCTTTTACGCTCAGCGTGATGTTGCCGGCGCGGCCGGCGCAGTTGGATAAGTCGATTGATGTCCCCTGCACTCCGCTACTGATGTGCACGGTCAGATGCAGGTCCTCAAAATCCGCATCGGCTTCGGGCGAATAGGCGGATGCGCCGCTCAGCGCGATCGTGGCGGCGCAAGAGTTTTGCGAGGTCTTCGGGCCCGCGCTGGCCGAGCCCGTGATCTGCAGCCCGCCGTGGACACGATGCTGCTTAAGAATTTCCTGCAATTGCGGTGGGAGATGGCGCGCCTGATCGCCGTTAGCCTGGACCTGCAGATCGAAACTTTTGGCCGACACGGTGAACTCGTCGACGTTGAAAGAACCTTCGACGCGCAGATGCGCCAGATCGCCGGTTTGCGCCCACAGGCCAAACCCATAATCGGCCGGTCCGCGCGGCGCGGTGTCGATGACCAGACCCAGATCGTTCCACTCAGCCGCGGGCGTCGTGGGCCGGGTCAGATCTTCGTACACGATCCGAGCCGATTCGATCTGGACGTGGTGCAGGCGCAGAATATCTGAAAGCCTGGTTGATGGCTTTGACGTATCGGCTGTCTGAGCGGATTGCTCGTGCACCAGACCGGACTGTCCGGCGAATCCATCGGCGGTCCGGATGAGATGGATGGACGGCTCGACGACGGTGATTTCTTCAACGACGATCGGCCCACCGAAAATCGGCAGGCCGGCCAGTTTCACATCGATTCGTTTGACCTCCAACAGCTTATGCGCCGTGCCGGTGGGCTGCAGCAGCGATAATTCACAATTTCGCGCCGTGACCCCCAGCGGAAAATGATATGAAATGTCATCGACCACTAGCCGGGTGTGCAGATGCAGTTCCACCTGCGCGATCAGCTCGTGCCCCAGGATCGTCGCCACCGTCCAGTGCAGAATCGTACACAGCAGCACGACTGCGGCGGCGCCCAGAATCAGCCGCTGCTGTGTCTTTGTCAGTGAGCGGTACTTCGCCAGAACATCAGCAACGCCTGTCTTTCGCGCCCAATCCGGCATGAAAGTAGATCATAGCGGCTGGCGCAAAACACGCCGCGCAAGCGCGGCCGCTAAACCGGGGGCGAATGCGAGAAATAAATCTTTTTGATCAATCGCAACCCCGCCTCGCGCCGCGATTTCGAATGGGCCTGCCGAAATGGCGCCGTCCAAAACCTCCGAAAACCTTCAGGCGCCCGACCCAATATAGAGGAACCACGTGTTTTCCAAGGACGCGGAGCCCCGGAGTATCGGTCACGCGCGGCCGAGCGACCCGGGATCCGTCACCCGCTTCTATCGGCGCCGATTGCAACGGCAAAGTGGAAGCGGCAGGCGCACCCCGGCGATTGGGTGCATTTCTTCGGATGAGTCCGCGCCCACGCCGTGGTGCGTCGTCCGTTTTTTGTGAATCTCAAGCGAAACCGCGCCGCAGCGGCATGCTGTGGCTCTTTTGTGCTGCGCCGATGGAAATCTAAATCTCGAATTGGAACTGCGCCCGCAGCAAAAATTCCTGGCGATTGTCTTCCAGAATCCCCAGGAAATCCACGTCCGTGGGGCAGCCGTTGGGCAACCAGGTGGCGTCGAGCGTCAGCTTGGCGCGCTGGCCGAACAGGTAGTAATTGGCTCCGATGGTGATCTCGTTGAGATTGAGGTTTGGTATTCCCGGCAGGGCCTTGCCGTCGAGATGGGTGAAATCATAACGCGCGAAAGGCTCCAGGCGCGGGCCGATCATGCGGGCTGCCTGAACCACAACGCCCGAATCATAAAAACTTCCGTGGCCCGCGCCGCGATCGGTGTAGAGATTGCGATAAACACCCAGGTAAGCGCCGTACAGTGCCCATCCGTCGGTGGTGTTGAGCTGCGCGTCGGCGGTATGGAACAGGATCTTATCCGCTCCGGATTCGCTGTAATCGAAGCCGCTGCCCAGGACCAGGACATTCTGCTTGTCGCCCAGCGCGGTGAACTGATCGTATTCGGAGAACGGATCGAACTGCGGCTGGCGCTGTCCGACGGCAAGGAATTCCACGCGGCCGCTGCTTCCCCAGTTGGTCGGCGCCAGGCCGGCGCCCGCGCCCACCTCGGCGCCCAGGCCGCCACGGGTCAGGAACGTTTCGTTTTCGCCGTTGTATCCGTTGTGGAAGACAAGCTGGCCGCGCAGCTGGTCCTGGTCGTAGATGATGGCGCCGCCCTCGACGCGATCGGTCTGCCCACCGCCGATCAGCGCGTTGACCAGCGATCGATCGACGGCGAGCTGGCGGCTGGGCAGGAGATTCTGCTCATGCCAGACGGGGTCCTTGAACTGCCCGGCCTTGAGGGCCAGCGGGGATTGGAAGCTGATCCGCCAGAGGACATAAGCATCCAGCAACCCCGTGGCGCCGGCGTCGCCCGCGCTGTTGTCGTCGGCGATCTGGAAATAATAAGTCAGGAGAGGCGACACGAAATTTCCGTCGAAGCTGAGGCGCAGGCGCGCCATCTCGAAGCCGGTCGAGGTATCGTCACCGCTGCCACCGGTCGCCCCACCGCCGCCGGGAGGCACGTGCAGCCGGTATGCCGTCTGATACCGCACCTGCCCCATCAGATCGGGATGAAGCGTGAAATTCCCATCCGGCGACTGCAGCATGAAGCCGACGGATGGATCGTATCCGGAGGGATAATTCTGGTAGATTCCCTGAGAGTGCACATCCGCATCGGCGAGGATGGCGCGGATGATTTGGCTGAGCTGGTCCTGCGAGGTTTGCTCGTGTGCCTGGAGATCGGCGACCCGGGCTTCCAGCGCGGTGACCTTACTCTGCATGGAATGGAGGGATGAGGGCTGCGTCGTCGGCCCCGCCGGCGCGGACGCAACGAATGTAATCCAAAACACAATCAGAAGAAGTGCCGCGCCGAAACGAGATTCTGATGGTTGCGCTGCCTTCTTGAATCTGCCTAAGTGCATCGTCTCGATGTGGATCGGCTGTCTGGCGGTGAAAAGTAAAAAGCTTCCGAAAGAAAAGAAACCGCAGGCCGGCCTTTGCGGCCAGCCTGCGGTTCTAAGTTTCACACGAACGGGCCTGCGCCCGGGATCAGAGCAGGATCTGCAACTGAGCCTCTCCGATCGCCTCGAACTTGCGGGGATCGGCAAGAATTCCCAGCGGTGTAAGCTGGACCGGCGAGCCAGTCGGGAGCATGGCGCCCTGTAACGTCGCCTTGACGCGCTGGCCGTAGAGATACCAGTTCACACCGACGTCGATCTCATGCACGTTGGTCTCCGCCTTGCCGCCCGCGGCGACAACTGCGGCATTGAACACATCGTGCTTGTCCAGGATGGTGAAATCGTAACGGGCAAATACTTCCCATTGCGGGTTGAGCATATACCCGGCCTGGATCAGGAAGCCGAAATCGGTGAAGTCGTTTTTGTCATGCGCGTTGTTGGAACCGGCGGTGACAAAGTTGGAGAGGAATGCGCCGTAGATATCCAGACCACTGGCCATGTTATACTGGCCGTCGATGGTCCACTGAACCGCGTCGGTATCTTCCGCTTCGGTCCATTCCGCGCCGGTTCCCACGACTAGAAGATCGGACTTGTCTCCCAGCGAGCTGAAATGGTCATACTCGCGCCAGCGATCCTCACCACCCATGATGGCCCACTCGCCGCGCGCTAACAGGCCGAAGTTCTCAGGTCGCGCGGCCACTCCGGCCACGGGAACGCCGGTAAACGGAGCATTTTCGCTGTTATAGCCGTTGGTCAGAGCGATCTGGCCGCGCAGGGCGTCCTGCCTGAAGACAAACGCCACGCCCAGGTCGCGATCCGTCGAGAAGCCCTCGCCGCCCGCGCTGGCAACGCTGGCGCCGACGAGCGCGTTGACCAGCGAGCGATCCATCGCCAGCTGATGCGCGTCATCGACGATTCCTTCATGGAAGGTGAAGTCTTCAAACTGGCCCGCCTTGACCCAGAATGGGGAGTTGTCTCCCAGGCGGTAAGCCGCATAGGCGTCTTCCAGCGTCATGGCGCTTCCAATGGCCTCCATCTGAAGATCATAATGGAGGTTGGGAGTAACGATGTGGCCTTCCAGCCCGAATTCCATGTGACGAATCTGGAAACCGGTGTTGGAGTTGCCATTGTTGCTCTGGACGGCGCTGTCGCCTTTGTCGCTGGTCGTGACGGTGCCGATTCCCTGGAACTGGAACAGGGCCCAGGGATGCATGTAGAAATTCCCGTCATCGCTGGCAAAATGCAGGCCGTGGACCGCATCGTAATTGATCCCACCGTTTTCGGTGTCCATCAATTTGCTCTGCGCATCGGCCTGGGCGATGACCTTCTGGATGGTCGCCGTGACATCCGCCTGGTTCTGCGACTGCTGCGTCTGCAGGGTTTGGACCTTTGCCTCCAGCTGATCGATTCGCTGTTGAAGCTGCTGCTGGCTGGATCCATCGTCGGCGACCGCGGCGCCGGCGCCGAGGCCGACCACGCATGCGACCACCGCTGGTATCAGCCGGTGCTTGGAAACGAACATTGCCTGGCTCCTTTCCTGCGGCGAAGCGATCGCCGCGACAGTGCTGCCCGTGAATGAAACTCCGGCGAATCCTCCGCGCAGCCCTCCATGGCCAGCGCTCCGCGAGCGACCTGGGTTGGTCGCCCGGTCCATACATTCGGCAACAGCGGTGATTTGCCGGCAGTTTTTTTCCTTCAGCCCGGTCGCGGATGGGATGGGAAACACGTTTAACAGCAGGGAACTCAGCGAGATATGGGAACAAAACCCGCGCAGCGCAAGAAAAAGCCCGGGCGCTATTTATCGGCCCCGGCCGCGCGTGCGATCGTGCAAGTCACTTCACAGCGCCAGCTGGAACTGCGCACGCAGGACAAATTCATTGCGTCCGGTGTCTTTGAGAATCCCCAGCGCCGTTGCGTCGGTGGGTGAGCCTTCGGGGAGCCAGGAGGCGTCGAGGGTAAATTTGGCGTTCTGCTTGTAGATGTAATAATTGGCGCCGACGGTGAATTCCTCCGCCGCGTGCCGGATGATCAACTGCGCCGCCGGCAACGAACCGGGATCGAGGAAGGTGTAATCGTAGCGGACGAACGGCTCGATCCGGCGCGTCAGCATATACGCCGCCTGCGCTTCGAATCCGGAATCGTAATAATTGCCTGGAGTGATGCCCTGGTTGTCTTTGAGCGTGCGCAGGGTCCCATAATATGCGGCGTAAAGCGCCCAGCCGCTGGTGGTGTCAAACGTCAGATCCGCGGAGGGGGTCATGAGCTGATTGCGATCGGCCTCGGTATAGTCCATGCCGGCGCCGGCGACGAGGAAATCCTGCTTCAGGCCCAGGGCGGTGTAGCCGCGATCGTATTCGGCGTAAGCATCGGAGTCGGGAGTGCGGTCGCCGATGATGAGGAATTCTCCGCGGCCGCTGACGCCATAGTTGGGCGGTGTCACACCAGATTCTCCACCGACTCCGCTGCCGTCACCGCCGGCATCGAAGAACGGCGTGTTGATGCTGTTGAAGCCATCGTGTGTTGCCAGTTGGGCGCGCAGTCGATCACGATCATAAATCAGCGAAGCGCCCTGCACGCGGCTGCCCTGCCCGCCCGCCAGCAGATATTCCACCAGCGTGCGGTCGACCGCCATGAGGTTGGCTTCGGACAAATTACGCTCGTGCCAGACGGGGTCCTTGAACTGGCCGACCCGCAGGTACATTGGTGTGTCGCCCAGATGATACGTGAAGTAGGCGTCGAAAAGCCCGAAGGTTGTTCCCTGATCGTCCTGGAACTGCACGTAATAGGTGATGTCGTGCGTGAAAGTGCCGGTAAACAGCAGACGAAATCGTGAGATATCAAAACCGTTTTCCACGTCGTACCGGGGAGCCGGAGGGGTGGGCACGCTGGTTCCACCGCCGCCGGCGGGAACCTTGTCGCGATAATTCGCGTCATAGCGGAAGTCGATCACCATCCCCGGATGCAGGGAAAAGTTCCCGTCGTCGCTGCGAATCACAAACCCGACCGTCGGATCGTATCCGCTCATCAGCGGTTCGGTGGTAATCAACTTGCTCTGGGCATCGGCATCGGCGACGAGCTGCGAAATCGCCGCCGCCGTCTGCGCCTGGTCCTGCTGCTGGTGGTATTCCAGGGCGTCAACCTTGGCGGAGAGCTGCCGGACTTGTTGCTTTAATTCCGCGGTTTCGTCGGGATTGGCGGGGCGCGTAGCCGGCAGATTCTGGGCCAAAGCACCCGAACCAGTTAATCCCAACGCGGCAGTCAAGACGGCAAAAGTGAGTGGCCTGCGAGACATGAAATGAGCTCCTTCCGAAACCCCACAAATCCTATGGGTGTTGTATACATAACAATTTTTATCGGTCCGTCAAGAACTAAACGAATTGACGACAGTTCATTAACGATTATCTGATATGGGCTTATGACGCAGCAAAAAAATGGCCGTAAAGACGGGAAACCGTCGTGGGGGGGGTTATTGGGCGGTATCGGGGGGAATAAGGCGCTGGAAAGTCGCCACGATGGCCGGCTGCGGATGGTGGACCGGCGGCAGATTCTGATAGTTTTCCCACCCGCCGCCCAGACCCCTGTAGAGGGCAACGAATTGCAGTGCCACCTGTTCCTGCGCCTGCACGTACTGGTCCTGCAGTGAATACAGCTCGCGCTGCGCATCCAGCACGTCGAGATAATCCGTGAAGCCCTGCTGATATCGCTGCGACGCAATCGCCGTTGCCTGCTGCGCCGCCGCCAGGGCTTCGGTCAGACTGCGCAAATGGTCCTGTTGCGCCGTGAAGTTGGCGATGGCATCATCCACCTCCTCCACCGCACGCAGGATCGTCTGCTTGTAGTTCACCAGTAGCTCGTGCGTACGCAGGTCCTGAATTTCGATCAGCGCATCCAGCGTGCCGAAATCAAGCAGCGGCCAGTATGCCGTCGGACCGATCGACCAGATGAATTTATTAACCGCCGGCGTCACGCCCAGCCCCTGTCCCTGCATCCCCAACCCACCGGTGAGAATGACGGTGGGATAGAGGTTGGCCGTAGCCACACCGATCCGCGCGGTGGCGGCGGCAAGCTGGCGCTCGGCCTGGCGGATGTCCGGTCGGCGGCGCAGCAGGTCCACCGGCATCCCCGCTGTGATGGGGTCGGGCGGCTGCGGCAGCGTCGCCGACTTGTCCAGCTCCGCCGATAAATTCTGCGGAAGTTCTCCCAGCAGCACCGCCAGACGATTCTGGTCCTGGGCAATCAGCGCTCGCAGGGGCGCCATCTGCGCCTGCACTGTCGCCAGCTCCCGTTGCGCGATGGTATCGTCCAGTTGATTGGTGAATCCCTGGAGCCAGCGGGCGTGAACCAGGTTGTAAGAGCTTTGCTCGGCCTGTACGTCGCTCTGGGTGATCGCCAGGAGCACGTGATTGGCGCGTTCGTCGATGTACGTCTGGGCCACGTCGCTGACCAGCAGGATCAGCACGTCGTTGCGCGCCTCGGCGGCGGCCTGGCGGTCGTAGCGGGCCGCCTCCACTTCGCGGCGAAATCCACCGAACAGGTCCACATCCCAGTACGCGTCCAGCCCGAATGCCTGCGTGACGCTTTTGAGGCCGGTGGTGTTGGTGCCGGCGTATTCGGGGTGGGCGATTCGGCCGTTGACGGAATTGGTTCCCGATCCGCGTGCCGCCCCGCCGCTGAATTCCGCCGCCGGAAGTGAATTGCCGCTCACCGCCGCTTCCTGCTCGCGCGCCTCCTGCAAGCGGGCCAGCGCGATTTGCAGATCCAGATTATTCGCCACCGCCCGATCGACCAGCGAATTCAGCTCCGCATCGTCCAAAGATTGCCACCAGCTCGTCAGGTCGATCGGACGGGTGGTGGGGCTGGGAAGCGGGCGGGTCGTCGGTGTCGCGGTGGCAAACCCCGCGGGCATGGTCGTCGCCGGCGCGTGATAGTTCGGCCCCACCGTACATGCCGCCAGCAGAGCACCGCACGCAAATGAAACAGTAAATGACCCGTACCGCATGCTCATTGCTGTTGCGCCGAAGTGACC
>Ga0182024_10000717_pt1 | contig 86029 bp, 65 predicted proteins | sample P32metaG_FD_120480 | JGI IMG/M metagenome (GOLD analysis project Ga0182024, IMG submission 120480) | Permafrost microbial communities from Stordalen Mire, Sweden - P3-2 metaG (Illumina Assembly) | ecosystem: Environmental > Terrestrial > Soil > Wetlands > Permafrost | place: Sweden: Stordalen... | reverse complement strand
TCTTTGAGTTCTTGCTATTCTTCTTCATGCCGGTCTCCTTTTGCACCTCGAGTGCGTTACCTATTGGGAAGCTTAACGCTATCCCGCCGGGAGACCGGCCTTCTCATTCCATCTCGGTAACGCACAGAAAGGCGGATTGCAATTGTGCAGGCGAGATAGCATACTAGCCTTGGATGCGTCGAAGGGCTCAGAGAATCAATCGTCTAGCTGTGTGCGTGGTGGCTCTGAGCGGGCTGGCGGCAGCGCAGGATTCGCAGCAACTCTCTGCGGCTACGCTTCGGCAATATTGCGTCACGTGCCATAGCGCCAAGCTGAAGACGGCCGGACTGGTGCTCGATCCGGCGGCTGTAAACGAAGCCGGGAAGAACGCGGAAGTCTGGGAGAAGGTGGTTCAGAAGCTCCGGTCGAAGGATATGCCGCCGCCGGGAATGCCTCGCCCGGATGCGGCTACCTATAATAAGGTGGCTTCCTACCTGGAGACGGAGCTTGACCGCGCTGCGTTTGCCAATCCTAACCCCGGTGAACTTCCCAACCTGAGGCGCCTGACCCGGACCGAGTATGAAAATGCCATCCGCGATCTGCTGGGTTTGAGCAACCTGCCGAAGGAGATGGATTTTACGCTGCTGCTGCCGGCCGACAACGCCTCCAGCGGCTTCGACAACATCTCGGACCTCTTATATGTGTCGCCGGTGATTATGGAGCGTTACCTGGATGCGGCCCGCAAGATCAGCCGCCTGGCGGTGGGTGATCCATCCATGCCGGTGATGGTCAATGTCCACCGGCTGCCGCTCGAAGCGCCGCAGGATGAGCGCGCGGAAGGGTTGCCTTTTGGCACGCGCGGCGGCGTGGCGATCCACAGCTACTTCCCGCTGGATGGCGAATACGATTTCGCGGTGGAGACCGACGGCTCCTCGCGCCTGCAACATCAACTCGAGATCACGGTGGATGGCGAGCGCAAGGAACTGATTCCGGTGGGCGGTGGTGAGCGAAGATTCGGCCGAGCGGCGCCGCCGGCTCAATATCGCATCGCCGTAAAGGCAGGTCCGCGGCTGATCGGCGTCGCGTTCGTGCAGCATACCGAAGCGCTGGACGAAGCCACGCTGCATCCGCGCGACCGCAGCCGCGGAACGCAACCGGCCATCGCCGCCGTCACCATACGCGGCCCGTACAATGCAACTGGACCGGGCGACACACCTAGCCGGCAGCAGATTTTCGCCTGCCATCCCCAGAACGCGGCGGACGAGCAGCCCTGTGCCCGGCAGATTCTTTCCACGCTGATGCGGCGGGCTTATCGGCGTCCGGTTACCGACAGCGATGTGGCCAAGCTGCTGCCGTTCTACGAATCGGGCCGCAAAGAAGCCAATTTCGATCGCGGCATCCAGACAGCCCTGGAGCGTCTGCTGGTGAGCCCGCAGTTCCTGTATCGCATCGAGCGCGATCCTAAGGGCGCGGCTCCGGGGAGCGCGTATCGCGTGAACGATCTGGAGCTGGCATCGCGGCTTTCCTTCTTCCTGTGGAGCAGCCTCCCCGACGATGAACTGTTGACCGTGGCGGATTCCGGCAAGCTGAAGGAACCGGGCGTGCTGGAACAACAGGTCCGGCGGATGCTGGCGGATACGCGCTCGGAATCGCTGGTAACGAACTTCGCGGCGCAGTGGCTCTACCTGCGCGATGTGGACGTGAAGGCTCCGGACTTGTTCGTGTTCCAGAACTTCGATGATAGGCTGCGAAAGTCCTTCGAGCGGGAAACCGAGCTCTTCCTCGATAGCATCTTGCGCGAGAATCGGAGTGTGCGCGAGCTGCTGACGGCGAATTATACGTACGTCAACGAGCGCCTGGCGAAGCATTACGGTATCCCGAACATCCGCGGCAGCGAATTCCAGCGCGTCACATTTCCGGAAGGCAGCCCGCGCGGCGGTTTGCTGGGGCAGGGCAGCATCCTGACTTTGACTTCATATTCCACGCGGACCTCGCCGGTGCTGCGCGGCAAGTACGTGCTGGAAAATCTTCTGGCATCGCCGCCACCGCCGCCGCCGCCCAACGTTCCTTCACTCCAGACCGAAGCTTCGGGCTCCGGTGAAGAGCTTTCCCTGCGCCAGGCGATGGTGCTGCACCGGGCTAATCCGGCTTGCGCCAGTTGTCATGCGCGCATGGATCCGATCGGCTTCGCCATGGAGAATTTCGATGCCATCGGCCGGTGGCGCGATCAGGAAGCGGGGCAGCCCATCGACGTATCGAGCAAGCTTGCGGACGGCACGATGGTGGATGGCATTCAAGGCGTGAGAGACTTAGTTTTGCGAGACCCGGAACGATTCGTGGGCGCCGTGGCCCAGAAATTGTTGATGTACGGCATCGGCCGCAACGTGCAGTATTACGACGCGGCAGTTGTTCGGAAAATTGTGCATGACGCCGCCGCGAGTGACTATACCTTTTCCACGCTCGTGCTCGGGGTTGCCGAGAGCGATCCATTTCAGATGAGAAGAGTTCGTCCGCAGAAACCGGCGCCAGAAACGAGGAATCCATGAATTTCATCACCAAGAAGTCCCTGCCGCGCAGAACCCTGTTAAAGGGCCTGGGCGCCACGCTGGCGCTGCCTATGCTGGATTCGATGGTTCCGGCTCTCTCGGCGCAAGCGGCGACAACTCCTCGGCTGGGATTCGTTTACGTTTCGCACGGAGTCATCTTCGACCAGTGGAAGCCCACCAAAATTGGCGCCGGATTCGAGCTCACGCCGAATCTGAAGCCGTTGGAAAAACTGCAAGGCCAGTTCAATATTCTCACCGGCCTGTCGCATCTGGAGGCGGACACCAAGGGCGACGGCAGCGGCGATCATACGCGCGCGTCGGCGGCCTGGTTGACCGGCGTCCATGCGTATGACCGCACGCGTCCCGGAGTAGAGGTGAAGCTGGCGACGACGGCCGACCAGTTGGCGGCGCAGGTGATCGGCAAGACCTCGCGCATCCCTTCGATTGAGTTGAGCATCGACACGCCCTCGGCGGGGTCCTGCGATTCCGGCGATTGTTTCTACGTCAACACGGTTTCCTGGCGCACTCCAACTACGCCGAACATGACCGAGAACAATCCGCGCGTGGTCTTCGAGCGGCTGTTCGGCGACGGTGGATCGCGCGCCCAACGGGTCGCGGTGACTAAGAAAACCGGAAGCATTCTCGATTCGGTAGCCGATGAGGCGAGTGATCTGGCGAACACGCTGGGAAATAGCGACCGGTCGAAGCTCGACGAGTATCTCGACTCGGTGCGCGAAGTGGAGCAGCGAATCCAGGGCGCGGAGAAGCAGGCCGGACAATCGCTTGAGCTGCCCGAGCGGCCCATCGGAATTCCGGACAGCTTCGATCAGTACGCCAAGCTGATGTTCGATTTGCAGATCATGGCGTTCCGGGCGGACCTGACGCGCGTGTTCAGTTTGATTGTGGCGCGCGAACTGAGCGGGCGCACCTATCCGATGATCGGCATTCCGGGCCAGCACCACTTGATTTCGCACCACCGCAACGACCCCGAACTGATGTCGCAGAAGGCCCGCATCGACACCTACCACGTGCAACTGCTGGCTTACTTCCTGGAGAAGATGCAGGCTACGCCGGATGGCGATGGCTCGCTGCTGGACCACAGCCTCATCATGTACGGCAGCGGCATGGGCAACGGAAATCTGCACCGCCATTCGGACCTGCCGGTGCTGCTGGCCGGCAAACTGGGCGGCAAATTCAAGACCGGGTATCATTACGATTACAAGATGGATTCGCCGATGGCGAACCTGCTGGTAACCATTCTCGACAAGGCTGGCGTGCCGATCGAGAAGATGGGTGACAGTACGGGTCCGCTGAAGCTGGAAACACTACCGGTCGGCTGATACCGGTTCAAACTGAAGAAGGAGATTCGTGATGGCCGAAGAGAAGAGGACTTCGACGACCCGCCGCCACCTACTCGAACAGACCGCTTTGGCCGCAGGAGCCGCCGCGTTGATGGCGCCGAAAGCGCGCGCCCAGGCCAGCGGCGAACCTGTTTGGAAGCACCTGTTCCCAGCCAGCTTTCGCAACGAGCGGATCAAGACCTCGGGCGCTGAGATCAATGCCGTGATCGGCGGCTCCGGACCTCCGGTGCTGATGTTCCACGGCGCGCCGCAATCGCTGATTACCTGGCGCATCATCGCACCGGATCTGGCTAAGGATTACACGCTGGTGCTGTGCGACCTGCGCGGCTATGGCGATTCGAGTAAACCGGAGGACGGCGATAACCACGCCAACTACTCCAAGCGCGCCATGGCATTGGATGGTGTCGAGGTGATGAAGCACCTGGGCTACGACAGATTCCGCATGGTGGGCCACGACCGCGGCGGACGCGTAGGCCGGCGCATGGCGCTGGATCATCCGGATAAGGTCCTTAAGCTGGCGGTGCTGGATATCGTGCCGGCGCACTATCTCTATTCGCACGTGACGCTCGATTTCGTGCGTGCCTACTTTCACTGGTTCAACTATCTGCGTCCCGCGCCTGGGCCGGAGAAGGAACTCGACGACGGCATCACCGCGCAGTTAGCCAGAACTACGGATGAGGTGCAGCGCGAATACCTGCGGACCCGGACTCCCGCGGCGAATCATGCGATGTGCGAAGACTACCGCGCGTCCGCTTCGATCGATCTGGGATACGACGCGGCGGATATCAAGGCCGGCAAAAAGATTCAATGCCCGCTGCTGACGTTGTGGGCGGCCAATGGCGCGATGGGCAAGCTATACGATGTGCTGGCGATCTGGAAAGAAGAAGGCGTCAACGTCAGCGGCAAAGGGCTGCCTGGAAACCATTCGCTGCAGGAGAGTGCGCCCAAGGAAACGCTGGCGGAATTGCAGGGGTTTTTGCGGGGGTAGACTTCCAAGCACCGGCGACAAGATCGCCAGCGCTACGTCGTGGGTCAGACCGGCGACAAGATTGCTGCGTAACGCCGGCGGTCTTGCCGCCGGTCGGACTGTCCAAAGCGCGATTCCCTTCTTCCATTCGTCCCGGCGCTATACTATCAGTTAAGTAGACCTGTATATCTTTTATACATCGGCCAGGGGGATGGACGCATGACAGAGAATTTTTCAAGCCTCAGTGCCGACCGGATTGCTTACCTCGAAGGACTAGTCAGGCAGGGTAAGACCGCCGCCGCCGTCTTCACGCAATTCACGCAGCTTGACGTCGATCGCATTGTCAAAGCCATGGTCCTGGCCGGACTGGAACAGGCTCAATACCTGGCCCGCTTGGCCATTGAGGAGACCAGGCTCGGGGTTCTGGAAGACAAGGCCATCAAGAACATGGTGGCGACGGAATTCGTGTACGACTATGTGCGCGACAAACGCAGCGTGGGCGCTATTCGCGAATTTCCGGAACGCGGCCTGGTGGAGATGGCCGAACCGATCGGGCTCATTTTCTCGATTACGCCCATTACGAATCCCACGGCAACTGTCCTTTTCAAATGCATCATGGCCATCAAGACGCGCAACGCGATTATTTTTGGCCCTCATCCCAAGGCCTGGCGTTGTTGCCAGGAGGCCGTACGGATCATGTATGAAGCCGCAGTGAAGCACGGTGCTCCCGAAGGTGTTTTCACGTGTCTGGAATCGCCTACCCTGCCGGACAATGTCTACCTGATGCACCACAAAGAGGTCAAACTGATCGATGCTACCGGTGGACCGGGGGCGGTCAAGGCTGCCTACAGCTCAGGCAAACCGGCCTTGGGCGTGGGGCCGGGAAATACGCCGGTCTATCTGGAAAAAACGGCGCAGCTGGACATGGCAGTCGTGGACATCATCACATCCAAGACTTTCGATAACGGAACGATTTGCGCCTCGGAACAAACCCTGGTGATTGACGATGAGATTTTTGACTCCGTGATCCAGAAATTTGCGGACCTGGGTACGCACATCTGCGACGCGAAAGAGGCGGACCTGCTGGGGCGCACCGTAATCGATCCCGAAACCGGGTTCATGCGGCCCATGGCGATTGGCCAGAAGGCCACCGATATCGCCCGCGCGTGCGGTCTTCGGGTGAAGCCGGACACGAAGCTGTTGATTGCGGAAATCCACGGTGTGGGCCGGGAGCATCCGCTATCGGCGGAGAAGTTGTTCCCGGTGCTTTCGGTGTACCGAGCGAAATCGGTGGAAGAGGCGCTGCGGGTGTGCATCGATTTGAATCAATTCGGGGGGCTGGGACACACGGCGGTGATTTTCTCGCGCAACGATGAGATCATCCAAAAGTTCAGCGACGTAATCAACGCGGGACGGATCATTGTGAATTCGCCGGGATCGATCGGAGCGCTGGGCGGCGTTTACAACGATATGGTGCCCACTTTCTCATTCGGATGCGGCACCGGCGGCGGCAACAGCACCACCGACAACGTGAACCTGTATCACTATCTGAATATCAAACGCGTGGCCCGGAGGACACAAGCGCACATGTGGTTCCGCGTTCCCAATCAAATCTATTTCAACAGGAACGCCGTTGAAAACCTGCGGCAGTTCCCGTCACAATCGACCATCATCATCGCCAATCCGTTTTTGGAGCAGATTGGCCACGTGGATATTGTCCGGCGCGCGCTACCGCCCGAAACCACCGTGCGGGTTCTCGCCATACCCGACGCTGAGCCGGAAGTCAAAGTGGTGATGCAAGGAGTGGAAGCGCTCCGTCTCAACAAGGTGGACCAGATTATCGCACTGGGCGGCGGATCCGTGATCGATGCGGCGAAGATCATGAAACTCAAGTACGAATCGCCGGAGGCTGATCTGGAGGAACTGGCCGCGCCTTTTCTGGACCTCCGCAAGCGCGTCGTGCAATATCCCACCGGGAAAATCAATCGCGTGCGTTTGATCGCCATCTCCACCACCAGCGGAACCGGGAGCGAAGTCACTCCGTTCGCCGTACTGATCGACAAGGAGCGAGGGCGCAAGGTGACGCTTGCCGATTACTCGCTGAGCCCCGACGTGGCCATCGTCGATCCGCAGTTCGTGATGTCCATGCCGAAAGGGCTGACGGCTGACACCGGCATCGATTGCCTGACCCACGCACTCGAAGCCGGAGTCTCCATACACGCTTCACCCTATACCGACTCCAACGCGATGCAGGCGATTCGACTGGCTTTCCAGTACCTGCCAATCGCCTATGAGCATCCCCGCGACGAAGAGGCGCGCAGCATGATGCACAATGCCGCGTGTATTGCGGCGCTGGCGTTTGCGAATGCGTCGGTGGGCGTCAACCACGCGCTGGCGCATGCCTTTGGCGCGCGCTTCGGCGTTGCGCACGGCCGGGCCAACGCGCTCATGCTGCCGCACGTCATTGCGTATAACGCGGCGGTGCCCACCAAGTTCATGCCGTCGCCCAACCAGCGTGCGTATACAGCCCACAAAAAGTACGCCGTGGTTGCGGACCTGCTCGGGTTGGGTGGCGATACGGTCGCAGAGAAAGTCCAGAACCTGGTGGCGGCGACCGAACAGTTGCTGGACCGGCTGGAGATTCCGCGCTCGATCGCGGATCTGGGGATCACAGAAGAAGAGTTCGAGCGGGCGATGCCCGATTTATCCAAGATCGCTTTTGACGATCCTTCGTGGCGCTCGAACCCGCGCATGCCGCTGGTGAGCGAGTTGGTGGAGCTGTTCTGGTGCGCCTATCGAGGGCGGCGCCCCGCGAAACCAATCACTGTGCCTGAGCCAGTTGCAGCTATGGAGGGGTCGTTGGTATGACGACCGATGTCGTGTGGATTCAGGAGGCCGTTGAGAAGGTGAAGAGCGCGGAGGGTGACGTGGTTCTGGATTTCTCTTCCGTGCGACGGATCGATTCGAGTGTGGTCACGGCGCTTGAAGAGCTAGCGGGCATGGCTGAGGGTCGATCGGTGAAGGTAGTGTTGCGGGCCGTCAACGTGGATGTCTATAAGGTGCTCAAGCTGTTGAAGCTGTCGCAGCGCTTCGCATTTCTGACTTAGTCACTCATACCGCAGCGCCACAATCGGATCCACTTTGGACGCGCGCCACGCCGGCACTGCGCATGCCGCCAGAGCCACCACCGCCAGGGCTGCAGCCACTACCGCAAACGTGGCCGGGTCACGCTCGGGCACGCCGTAGAGCAGGCTCGCCAGCACGCGGCTCACGGCGATCGCTGCCGCGATGCCCGCGCCAATTCCGGCCAGCGACACCAGCATTCCCTCCCGCACCACCAGCCGTAACACGTTGCCGCGCTGCGCGCCCATCGCCATGCGTAGTCCGATCTCGCGCGTCCGCTGCGCCACCGAGTACGACAACACACCGTACACTCCAATAGCGGCGATCAACAATGCCACCGAGGCGAATACGGCCACCAGTACCGCATTCAACCGAGGCTGCGCGGCGCTGGCCGACAGCCACTGATCCATCGACCGCACCGTCGAAACCGGCAGCTCGGGATCCAATTCACGCACCCTCTGCCGCACCGCCGGGAGCATGGAGAGCGGTTCGCCGGCGGCCCGCACCACAATGTCCATGGTCGGCCACACCACGGTCGCCACGGAGTAATACATCGCTGGCACAGGCTCCTCGTTCAACGCTGAGGTCAGCGCGTTGCCCACTACGCCGATCACGGTGTACTCCTTGCCGGAGCCGACGATCCGCAGTTTCCGGCCCAGCGGGTCGTCCTTGCCCCAAAGCCGGTCCACGGTGTACTGGCTCACGATCATCATGGGCGGCGCGGTAGACGTATCTCCGTCGTTAAAGAAGCGCCCGCGCACCAGCGGAATCCCCATGGTGCGGAAATAGTCGGGGCTTACGCTGCGCCAGTCGATGGGAACGGATTGGCCCGGCTGCAACAGCGAGGGGCCGACCGGAGCCGTGGGCGTCCTGCTGTAGGTCCCCGCGCCGAAAGGAATGCCGCTCGAAATGGCGGCGCCGCGCACGCCCGGCAAAGTGCGCAGGCGTTCCAGCAGGTCGCGATAAAATGCCCAGTTCTGCGCGATGGCGGGATATTTCGTGCGCGGCGGCGAAAGCTGAAAGGTCAGCAAGCCTTCGGGCCGGAACCCCACCCGCACTTGCTCCAGGCGGAGCAGGCTTTCGAGAAGCAGGCCGGCGCCGATCAACAGCACCGTTGCCAGCGCCAACTCGCCGGCCACCAGTCCCTTGCGCAGCAGCGGCCGCGCGCCTCCTGTGGACGACCGCCCTCCCTCTTTCAGCGCGGTATTCAGGTCCGTGCGTGCCGCTTGCCACGCCGGCGCCATCCCGAAGAGCAACCCGGTAGCCGCCGTGACACCAAGCGCGAACAGCAGCACCGTCGAATCCACCGACACGTTCGGCACCGGCAGTAGATTCGGAGGCAGCGACTTGTTTATCAGCCGCACCGCCCAGCTTGCCACTGCAACGCCAGCCGCGCCGCCCGCCAGGGAAAGCGCCAGGCTTTCGGTGAGCAGTTGGCGCAGAAGACGGAGGCGGCTGGCGCCCACCGCGATACGCACGGCAATCTCCTTCTGCCGCGCCGCCGCCCGCGAGAGCAGCAGGTTCGCCACGTTGGCTGCGGCGATCAGCAGCACCAGCACCACCGCGCCCAGGATCACCAGCAGGGCCGTGCGCAGTTGACCAGGCACCAGAAGGTCGAACAAGGTTTGCAAATGGATGCCCCAGTCTCGCACCTCCGGATACTGCTGCCCCACGCGGCGCGCCACCGCGTCCATCTCGGATTGAGCGCGTTCCAGCGTCACGGCGGGCCGCAGCCGTCCTACCGCGACGATCAGGTGATTCAAACGGATCTCTTTGGCTGGATCGATGGTCAAGGGAGTCCAGATGTCGCCATTGGACAACAATCCAGGCGCGGCCGGGGCGATGCCTACCACGGTGTATCCGATGCCGTTCAGCGTCAGATTCCGGCCCAGCAGGCGCGGCTCGCCGCCGAAGCGCCGCTTCCAAAGGCCTTCGCTGATCATGGCGACCGGCGGACTTCCCAGCCGGTCCTCACCCTCGCGAAAGCCGCGCCCCAGCACCGGCCGAACGCCCAGCAGCGGGAACAGCGAAGGCGTGACGGCATTGCCGGCGAACTGCTCCGGCTCGCCCTGTCCGGTAAGGTTGTAGTTGGCCGCGCGGATGGCGCCGATTTGTTCGAAGCTGCGCTGCTGTTCGCGCCACGACAGGTAATTCAAAGCCGAGGTCGGCCAGTACGGTAGCTTCAGTTTGTCGTTCTTTTCCGCCACCCAGACCAGGCGGTCCGGCTTGGCGAAAGGCAGTGCCCGCAGCATCACCGCGTTCACCACGCTGAAAATGGCGGTGTTGGCGCCGATGCCCAAAGCCAGGGTCAGAATCGCCGCACCGGTAAATACAGGGGTCTTGCGCAGAGTGCGCGCTGTGTACCGTAGATCGTCGAGCAGCATACTCCTCCCTAGAGACGATGAGCGATTTGGTCGAGCGCGGGCACTGTCAGGTCGGTTGGGAACCCCAGGTCCTCAGCTTCCGCATCATATCGGTTGCACCAACAAACCTGGTAGCCAAACGCTTTGGCTCCGGCCGCATCCCACCAGTTCGACGAGACAAAGAGAATCTCGCCTGCCGAAAGTTTCAAGATCTCAGGCGCAAGTGCGTAGACTCGCTGGGACGGTTTGTACGTCTTCACGAGGTCCACGGAAATGACTTCCGCGAAATACGATTCCATGCCATTATGGCGGACCGCCGATTCCAGCATCTCTGGCGAACCGTTGGAGAGGATGGCCAGTGGAGATCCCTTCAGTGCCTCCAAAGCCGGTCTTGCGTCCGAAAATGCAGACGGGGACAGGTAAGCCTGCATGAGTCCGTCCAGTTGCGCGGCGCTGGCTTGAATCTGGAGTTGCCTCGCAGCCGCATGCAACGCGGCTTCGGTGACATCCCAAAAATTGCGGTATCGCTCCATGAGCGATAGCAACCAGGTATATTCGAGTTGCTTCTGTCTCCATAAACTGGAAAGCGCCTGCAAGTCTCCAGGGATGTTTTGGCCGGCTCGCAGGACTACCGAGTGGACATCGAACAGGGTTCCATAGGCATCGAATACAAAGGCTCGGGGCTTCATTTAGGTTACGCATAACAGTTTACAAGCACCGCTCCCTTTGGTCACGGCTCGGTCACGGCGTGTTCGGTAACGGCGTAGGCGGCAACGGCGCTGCAATGGACATCCGGGGTGGGATAGAATCGTTCGACTATGTCCTTCCTTAACGGAACGCTTTGCGCGGCCCTCACTGTGGCTGCGCTATCCGGCGCCGACGAGCGGGCCTTTACTACCTGGCACGAACACCTCGGTGGCGCGGATTCCTCGCAATACTCGTCGCTCAAGCAGATCAACAAGTCCAACGTGAAACAACTCGAGGTGGTGTGGACCTACCCCACCGGCGAGGGCCAGTATCTGTTCAATCCGATCGTGGTCGATAACGTCATGTACGTTCAGGCCAAGAACAACTCCCTGGTCGCGCTGGATGCGCTCACCGGAAAGGAGCTGTGGGTCCACCCCTTCCAGGGGCCGGTGGCGCAGCGTGGCATCAACTACTGGGAGAGTAAGGACCGTTCCGACCGCCGGCTGCTGGCCATCAACGGCGGCTTTTTGACCGCGATCGATGCGCGCAACGGCCAGACCATCGCGTCATTCGGCGACAACGGCCGCACCGATCTTCGCGCCGGACTGGACTTCGATTGGAGCAAGATTGCGCCGATTCAAACCAACAATCCGGGCCGGATCTTCGAGGACATCATGATCGTGCCCTTGATGCGGTCGGGCAGCGACTATGCGTACGTTCCGGGCGATATCCACGCCTACAATGTGCGGACCGGAAAACTGATATGGCAGTTCCATACTGTGCCGAGGCCCGGCGAATTTGGCTATGAGACCTGGCCCAAGGATTTCTGGCAGCGTAACGGCGGTGGCATCAACTGGAACGAATTAACCATCGACGAAAAACGCGGCATGGCATTCATTCCGACGGGAACAGGCAAGTGGGATTACTATGGGGCCGACCGCAAGGGACAAAACCTGTTTGCGAATTCCACCATCGCGCTGGATGCGCGGACCGGAAAACGGCTCTGGCATTTTCAGACGGTGCATCACGATTTGTGGGATTACGATCTGCCCGCCGGTCCCAAACTCCTGACTGTGAAGCATAACGGCCGCGACGTGGATGTGGTGGCTCAGCCCACGAAGCAGGGATTTCTTTTCGTGCTGGACCGGCTTACGGGTCAGCCGCTCTGGCCGGTGGAGGAACGGCCGGTACCCAAATCCGATGTTCCCGGCGAGGAGTCTTGGCCCACGCAGCCCTTCCCAACGAAACCGCCTCCTTTTGCGCGGCAGGCGCTCACCGCGAAAGATATCAATACGTACATTCCGGCTGACGAGCAAACCTTGTGGCGTGACCGGATAGCGAACGCGCGCAACGAGGGCCTGTTCACGCCGCCGAGTTTCCGCGGGACGGTGCAAATTCCGGGTAGCGGCGGCGGGGCGAGTTGGGGTACAGCGGCGGTTGATCCGGCAAAGGGCCTGCTCTATATCGTTTCGAGAGACGCGCCCACGCTGCTGATCCTGGTGCCGCCGGACGATCCGCGAGCGGTTGGAGCGCCGGGGACAACGAGCGCGGAAGGAGGACGTGGCAGGGGGAATGCGCCAGCCGCTGCGCCGCCGCGAAGCCGGGTTCCTGAGGACGGACCCTTTACTCACTATGCGGGTCCCAACATCAATCTAACGTCGCGGAGCACGCGGCTTCCCGCTCTCACGCCGCCGTGGTTCCAGATGACGGCATACGATCTGAACTCCGGAACGATTAAATGGCAGGTGCCATACGGAAGCGTAACGGCGCTGGCGGAGCAGGGCCATCCCGATACGGGCGTCATATCGCAGAGAGGCGGGCCGGTGGTCACGGCGGGCGGTCTGATTTTCACCGCGACCAACGATAAGAAATTCCGGGCGTGGGATGTGGAGACGGGCAAGGTGGTTTGGGAGACGACGCTGCCGGCCGCTGCCGAGGGGGTTCCGGCGGTCTATGAGATTGATGGGCGCGAGTACGTGGCTGTCTGCGCCGCTCAGGGAAACGGACCGGCTGTGACGTTGCCTGGCTCCGCGAAGGCGGCCGATGCGGCGTTTCAGAATGCTTATGTGGTCTACGCGCTGCCCAAGCGGTGACGCGTTTTCGAAAACCAGACACAGGCCGGGAGGCCTGTGCCACTCTTCGTAGCACAGGCCTCCCGGCCTGTGTCCGGTTTTGGTTTCGCGCCCTAGCTCAGTTGAGCCGTACCTAGCCCCGGCCCGAGTTTAGTACACTAGTCCGTTCACATACTTTTAGGGAGGAAGCACATTATGAAGGTTTGGTCGAGGCGACTGGTCCTGGCGTTTGCAGGAACGGCGGTCGTCTGGCTGATGGGTGTCGCGATGACTGGGCAGGCTGCAGCACAGGCTACCCCGGCAGCGGCGCCGGCGAAAGAAAAGATGGCGGGAGAGGTTTTCAAGAACGTCACCACCAGTACGCTCAAAGGGGTAACGGTCGCCGATTTCATGGGGGCCATGGGGGTCATGGCGGCTGCGCTGGCCTTCGACTGCTCCGATTGTCATACCGGCGCAGGCACGGACAAAGTGGTCTGGGAGTCCGACACGGAACGGAAGGTAATGGCGCGCAAGATGACGGAAATGGTCGCCGTGATCAATCGCGACAACTTCAAAGGAGTCCAGGAGGTGACGTGCTGGACCTGTCATCACGGCCGCTCGCGCCCCGCCACCACCATCGCGCTGGATATGCTCTACGGTCCTCCCAACGAAGAGAAGGATGACGTGATCGCGCCAGGGGAGGGAGTACCAACCGCTACCCAGATTCTGGACAAATATATAGAGGCGGTTGGGGGCGCGCAGAAGTTGGCTACCCTCAAGAGCTATATCGCCACGGGGACGCAGGGCGGCTACCAGCGCGTGCGCGGCGGCGGCAAGTTCGAGATCTTTGCGAAAGCTCCGGATCAACGCGCCGTAGTCATCTCGTTTCCGGACGCCAAGGACCGGGGAACTCAGTCCCGCGTGTACGACGGCAAAATCGCTTGGGTGAACGTACCGCGCTCGGTGCTGGGCGAATATCAGGTGACGGGAAGTGAGCTGAGTGGTTATCGGCTCGACGCCCTGCTCTCTTTTCCGGGGCAGATCAAGACGGCACTCAACAATTGGCGCTCCGGGTTTGCGGACAATATTAACGGCAAGGAAGTCAATGTGGTGCAGGGGACTGGACCCAACGGCCTTTTGGCTACATTGTACTTCGACAAGCAGTCGGGACTGCTGACGCGCATCGTGCGGTATGCCCGGTCGCCGATCGGCCACGTTTCTGTTCAAGTCGATTATGACGATTATCGCGACGTAAACGGAATCAAGTTTCCCTTCTCCTACACGTTCTCATGGCTGGACGGGAAGGATGCGTTTCAGTTGACCGACGTGAAGACCAACGTTCCGGTTGATGCGGCGAAGTTCGGCAAGCCGTCCGGTGGAACCACACACTAAATACCGCTCCCTTTGGTCGCGGCTCGGTAACTGGTCGCGGCTCAGTAAGTGGTCGCGGCTCGGTAAGGGTTTCCGAGCCGCGGCCGTGGTGAGCCTCGCCATAGCGGCGTCCCGACCGGCCGCCGCTCAATGGCTGAACTACCAGACCGCCGGTATTCCGCGCACGGCCGACGGCCGGCCGAATCTCAACGCGCCGGCGCCGCGCACGCGCGACGGCAAGCCTGACCTCTCTGGCATGTGGGCCTGGGAAGACAACCGGCCTTGCCCCGCCGAGGGCTGCCCGGACGCGAAAGTGGGGCAGGAGTTCATCAACATCGGCTGGAGCCTCAAGGGTGGTCTGCCGTATCAACCCTGGGCCGCGGCGCTGGTGAAGCAGCGAAGCGCGGCGAACAGCAAGGACGATCCTCAGTCGAGGTGTTTGCCCAGGGGCGCGCTGCGAATCCTCACCGACGGTTTATACAAGAAGATCATTCAGGCGCCCGGACTGTTAGTCATTCTCACCGAGCGCAACGCGACTTATCGGCAGATCTTCACCGATGGACGGCCGCTGCCCGATGATGCCAACCCTTCCTGGAACGGGTACTCATCCGGTAAGTGGGAAGGCGACACGCTGGTTGTCCAGACCATTGGTTTCCGGGACGATATGTGGCTAGACTCGTCGGGTAGTCCGCTCACCAGCGAGGCAAAGGTCACCGAACGATTCCGCCGCCCGAATTTCGGAAAGCTGGAAGTCGAGATAACCGTGGACGATTCCAAAGCCTACACGAAGCCGTGGACCATCAAACTCAGCCAGCCCCTGGTGACGGATACCGAGCTGCTGGATTACATCTGCCTGGAAAATGAGCGGGACTCCCCGCACTTCGTGGCGAAATAGATGAACACCGCTCGGTTTTTGCTCTGGGCTGTCACCGCGGCCGCGCCGCTTGGGGCGCAGTGGCTGAACTACCCGACTCCCGGCATCCCGCGCCTGCCCGATGGCAAGCCCAACCTCTCCGCGCCCGCGCCACGAACCGCCGACGACAAGCCCGATCTTTCCGGATTGTGGGAGCCCATGGGAGAAGCGTCCTCGAGTTTTGCGGGCGCCTCGGCGCGCGACGCGAAGTTCCAGGACATCAGCCTGGAGATGAAAGGCGGTCTGCCGCTGCAACCCTGGGCGGCGGATCTGGTGAAAGCGCGCCGCGCCGCCAATAACAAGGATGACCCCGATAGCCACTGCCAGCCGTTGGGACCCATCAAAATGCATCTGCATCCGTATCCCCGGAAGATGATCCAGATGCCGGGGCTGCTCGTCATTCTGTTTGAGCGCGACACGGCCTACCGGCAGATCTTCACGGACGGGCGCCCGTTGCCGGTCGATCCGCAACCGAGCTTTAACGGCTACTCGACGGCCAAGTGGGAAGGCGACACTCTGGTGGTCGCAACCAACGGTATCCGGGACGGCACCTGGCTCGATGTCAGTGGCACTCCGCTGACCGACGCCGCCCGCGTGATCGAACGCTTCCGCCGGCCGAGCTTCGGCAGGCTCGAAATCGACATTACGGTGGATGACTCTAAGGCGTATACCAAGCCGTGGAGCATCCACGTGAACCAGTCACTCGCGGCCGATACCGACATGCTGGAATTCGTTTGCCTGGAAAACGAAAGAGACGTTCGGCATTTGGTAGGGAAGTAAGCGCAGGCTATATCGGCGATGGATTCTGGTAATAGGTCCCTCGGTTCGGTTTCGCATCACCTCTAATTCTTGGGCTGGAGCTCGCACGTGCCGGTCTGGGCTAGAGTCCTCCACTGCCGAGTCCGTGATGGGATGGGGAGAGAGAAAGCGGCGCACTTGGCGGCGTTTCGCTATACTATTACGTCATTCGGGAAATTTTAGGTTGGATCTGAACTTTCGAAAAGAGCAGTTCAGCGCCGCTTACGTGAGGGCCCTTGCCGCGGTCGTTGGTCTTTCCGTTGCTCGACCAGAACCCGACTGTGACAGTGAGGATTTGATCGTCTCGGCTCGTCTGGCTATGGCCAGAATTCGCTCTCCCAAGGTATCACTTCAATTGAAGTGTTCATCCAGTCTCGCAAGGTTGTCGGCTGATGTAGCCTTTCCTTTACCAATCAAGAATTACGATGATCTCAGGCCCGTTAACTTGGCTGTTCCTCGGATGCTGGTGGTCGTAGAGGTTCCTGCAGGAGACGACCCGGAGCATTGGGTTCACCAAGGTCATGATCGACTGTGTCTGCTGCACTCGGCGTATGGGGCATCTCTCTTTGGTTACCGATCCGTCGCCAATCAGACAACCGTCACCGTGCGTATTCCGCTGGAACAGCGTCTAACGACTGCCACCCTAAACTCAATCATGCTCAAACTAGGACAGGGGGAAGGGCTCTGAACCTCGACATCCGAGACCCGTCTCTTCTTGGGACCGTCCGTCCGCGAAATGTTGAGGCCTACCTGCAATCTGCGGGCTGGCAAGTGACGTTCACAGATCCGGGAGTGGTTTCAATATGGACGCTTTCCGGTACCCCTGACGACTATGAGGTGCGGCTCCCGCTGAATGTCGATGCAAGCGGTTGCCCAACGAGTGAAGGAAATTCTTCAAGAACTGGAAGCGGCAGAACAACGCTCGCAATTGCGCGTCTTCTTGGATGTGCAGGATTGGAATTGCGATGCAATCCGTTTCGGCTACAGGTCCCGCCCAGACCTGGACTACCCCGCCCTCGCAACCTCGATCGATACGTTGGAGAATGCGCGAGAAATCCTTACTGCAGTGGCCTGTTCGGTTACCGACCCTCAACCCTGGTTTGGTAAGAGACGCCCAAAAGAGGCCATTGAATACGCGGCTTCCCTGGAAGTTAGTCCTTTCAAGGAACCTCTGAGCGTTCGGATTTTGGGCCGAATGGAGCCGTCACTATTCGGCCCCGATGAGGACGAATTTGTGCCCTTGACTCGTCAGGTAAGTCTGAAGCTGCGAGACGCGTTCGAACACCTGAAGACATTGGTCAATGGGTCTGATCGAAATGCCGATAACGACTGGTTGGCGTCCTCGCTGCAATATGGGTTATCTGCAAATGTCAGCGAGTCGCTCGTCAAACTCCTGCAGCTTCCTTCTGCATTCGGCTCAGGCGTTGAGGTCTCGTTGCGCCTTGCCGCAGTGCGTTCATTTACTGGCCAGGCTCTGTCCGTTTGGCATTTTCGGCGCTCGCAATTGCAGGCACTAGGAGAAATTGGTGACCGTCTGAAGAGCTTCGCAGCCGGGCCCGATGAGCAGCTACTGTTCTTGGTTGCGGAAGTCAAGGTCAGTAAACGTGGCAAGGCGATCACAGGAACCGCGTTAATAGGGGATGAAGCCCGAAGAATAGAAATGGGAGTCGACGACGAACTAATCCGGATTGCAGAACTTGCCAGATCTCGAAACAATGCTGTGAAATGCTTCGGCAGGCTTCGCCGTAGGCCGGATTCAGGACGCTATGAGGTTTTGCAGCCGCACGATTTCCAAATCGTACACTCCGAGGATGCGACGGTCGAGGTGCTTCGTCGCAAGATGCCCGGAAGCGCGCCTGGCGGTTCACAGATGCCCCTGATTCGCGAACAGCCATAGTCCGCGCTCCCCGAGGTGGCGGCGGGCTTTCTGATGTAAAGGCTCTGCATTCGCATCACCGCTGCCAGGAGATCCGAGCCTCTTCCAGAGGAACCGCGGCGCCGGCATAGTACGGGATCACGCGCGCCGTGTAGTCGGAGGACGGGCGGGCCGCCGGCACGGTCGCGCTGTAGGCGTAGCCGCTGTCCACGCCCACCAGTTGGCGGCCGCGCTGCATCTGCTGCCGTACTGGGCCATCGCCATTGACTCCGTCGGCATAGAGTTCGACGCGCACGGCGTTGGGGTCGACGTCATCGAGATAAACCTGGACCTCAAACGCATGCTGCCCGCCGTTGGTCTCCACCTTCACTTCACCCAGGCGTAGCCTGCCCCACTCCCGTTCCAGGCCCTGCCGCCAATCCACCAGTTGCCTGCCGACGGCGCCTTTATCGGCGGCGCGCTCACGGTAGGCTGCCGCGGCCGGAAGGTAATAGTGCTCGGTGTATTCGCGCACGGTGCGATCGGCGGAGTATTGCGGCGTCAAGCGCGCCATGCTCTCCCGCATGCGCGCCACCCACGCGGTAGGAATGCCCAGCGCGTCACGTGCGTAGAACTCGGGGATCACTTTTTGTTCGAGCAAGTCGTAGAGGGCTTCGGCCTCGACAGCGTCCCAGGCCGGATCTTCGCCATGTTCCTGGCCATCTCCCAACGCCCACCCGATTTCCGGCGCATAGGCTTCCACCCACCAGCCATCCAGCTCCGACAGATTGATGCCTCCATTGACCAGCACCTTCATGCCGCTGGTTCCGCTAGCCTCCCAAGGCCGCCGCGGCGTGTTGATCCAGACATCCACTCCCTGCGCCAGGTGCTCGGTGAGAAGCATGTCGTAGTCACTGAGGAAGATGGCATGGGGCCGCGTCTCGGGTTGTCGGATAAAACGCGTCCATTGCTGTATGAGAGCCTGCCCCGCCTGGTCTTCCGGATGGGCCTTGCCGGCGATGATGAGCTGGACCGGCCGCTGGGGATTGGTCAACAAGCGAAGCAGGCGCGGCGGATCGTGCAACAACAGGTTGGGCCGCTTGTAGGTGGCGAAGCGGCGGGCAAAGCCCAGCGTCAGCACGTAGGGGTCAAACAGATGCTTGGCGCGGTCCACTTCCTCCGGAGGGGCGCCGCCGGCCGCCAGTTGCCGCGACAACCGTTCGCGCGCATATTCCACCAGAGACTTGCTGGCGGCGGCGCGAAATTGCCAGAGCCGGGCGTCGGAGATGCGCCGGATGTCCTGCTCCAGAGGCTCCTCGGTTCCCCGCCAGCGGTCCTTGCCACAGGCCTCGGTCCAAAGAGCATCCGCCTCCGCCGAGTCCCAGCTCGGCATATGAACCCCGTTGGTAATGTATCCCACCGGAACTTCGTCTTCCGGCCAGTGTGGAAACAAAGAGGCAAACAGGCGCCGGCTCACCTTCCCGTGCAGGCGGCTCACGCCATTCACGGCTCCGCTGCCGCGGATGGCCAGATACGCCATGTTGAAAGGTTCCGCCGAATCGGCCGGGTTCTGGCGGCCAAGGGCCAGTAAATCCTGGAGTCGTATGCCCAGCTTCGTCTCCGCATACCCGCCGAGGTATTGCTCGATGAGCGCGGGAGGAAAGCGGTCAAAGCCGGCCGCCACCGCTGTGTGGGTGGTGAAGAGATTGCCCGCCCTGGTCACGGCTAAAGCGACGTCGAAAGGCTGCCCGGTCTCATCCATGAAAGTACGCGCGCGCTCCAGGACCGCGAAAGCTGCGTGCCCTTCATTAAGGTGACAGATCTCCGGTTGGACTCCGATCGCGCGAAGCAGCCGCCATCCGCCGATCCCCAAAAGCAGTTCCTGCTGCAGGCGCAGTTCCGGCCCGCCTCCATAGAGCTCGCTGGTAATTCCGCGACGGGCGGGGAAGTTGGCGGCGTCGTTGCTATCCAGCAGATACAGCTTCGCTCTTCCGACCTGCACCTGCCAGGCGCGCAGCCACACCGAGTATCCGGGCAAAGCGATCTCGAGGCGCAACCACTCCCCATTCGGTTGGCGCAGCGGCGTGATCGGCAATTGTCCGGGGTCGTTATAAGGGAAGAGGGCCTGCTGCGCTCCGTTTTTGTCGATCATCTGCCGAAAATAGCCTTGCTGGTAGAGAAGCCCCACGCCGGCCACCGGCACGCCCAGATCGCTGGCGGCTTTGAGTTGATCGCCGGCCACGTTGCCCAGCCCGCCGGAATAGATGGGCAGAGCTTCGCTCAACATGAATTCCATGCTGAAGTAAGCGGCCGCGGTCAGGGGCGCCTGCGCATGATTCCGCTGAAACCACGCCGGGGCTTCGGCGGCCTGCCGGCTGGCCGCCACGAATCCATCCACGTTCTTGCGGAAAGCCGGGTCAGCCAAGACCTGCTCGATCCGGTCGCGCGCCACGGTCTGCAGCACCACCCAGGGATTATGCGTGATGGACCATAATTCGGGATCCAGATGGCGCCACACCTCATCGGTGGCACGGTTCCACGACCAGTGCATGTCCAGGGCGAGTTCCGCCAGCGCATCGAATCCCTCGATTTCCGCAGGTAGGAGATTGTAGATGGGATGGCTGACGCGGGTTCCGGCGCTCATAGTTCTTTCCTCCGATTCGGAGCCATTGCTAAAGTATCTCTGAACATTGTGTTGACTTCGTTAAACCACGGTGCGTGCGCGTACACTAGGGGGAGTGGCTTGCCCTCAATCTGGGCAAGCTAAAGCATGCCCCACCAATTTGCTTACTTCTGGGAACTTTATACCGCGGGTGCCGCGTGCTAGCCTAGCGGCCATGCGCTGGCTATTGCTTCTGGCGGCGTCTGCCGCATCTACGTTTGCTCAGCTTCCGGCCCCGAATGCGGCCGGTGTCTCCATGGGACATCTCCAATTGAGATTGCACGATGCCAAAGCACAGACCAAGGTGTGGACCGACGCATTCGCGGCCAAGATTGGGAACGCCGGTCCCATGGAATTGCTTAAACTTCCTGGTATTTTCATTATCGTGACCCAGGGCGCGACCGATGTCCCCACGGATGGTTCCACGCTGGATCACGCCGGTTTCGCGGTGAAGGATTACGCGGGCGTCAAGGCGAAGCTTGACGCGGACATGGTACCTATGCAGGAACTGACGCCCAACCAGCAGATGATGGCGACTTTCCCCGACGGCGTCCGGGTCGAGATCACGGAAGATAAGAACCTGGCGACTCCGGTGGCCTTTACCCATTTTCACTTGTCGGTGGTCGATCCGGAGGCCGAGCGCGCCTGGTATGTGAAGCATTTTGGCGCTACCTCCACTTCGCGTCACAACACGCCTGCCGCGGCCATACCCGGCGGCGAGCTCGTTTTTCTGAAAACCGACAAGCCGCAGGCGCCGACCAAGGGCCGCCCCCTCGACCACATCGGTTTTGAAGTGAAAAACCTGGAGGCGTTTTGCAGGACCCTGGTCGCTGATGGGGTAAAGTTGGACTTCGAATACCACGATCTTGACCGGTACCAGCTCAAGGTAGCGTTTCTCACGGACCCGGCCGGAACTTTTATCGAACTGACCGAGGGCCTCGCCTCAAAGTAAATGCTCTCGGCCGGGGGCCATGCGAACGTCGCGGGCCAATTGGCCGCCCGCGTGACGTTCTAAGCCATCTAGACTACCTCCCAGGCCTCGCCGCTGTCACATCGCCGAGGCCTTTTCTCTTTGCGGCCCACCCTCATTTCTGATATATCCTGGAATGATTCAGGAGGTATAGGATGGGCTCCGTATGCCTTGGTTTGGGCCCCTGCCTGGTGGTTTTCTTCGGTTTTATCCAGCCGGCGGGCGCCGATGTGTATCCGATCATCATCCACGGCACAGTGGTCATGGAGGACGGTTCTCCTCCCCCGTTTACCGCCGGGATTGAGCGGATTTGTACCGACCTGATTGGTTCGGCGCCCGGCCCCACCACCAATAAAAAGGGCGAGTACATCTGGCGCATGGAGGTTGACCCGCTCGCCGTGCGCGCCTGCTTCCTGCGCGCGACGCACCCAGGGTACACCTCCACCAGAATCGACATCTCCGCGCTCGACACCACGCAGACCACCATTTTCCTTCCGAAACTGGTGATGGGCGTTCCCGGCTCGGACCCCGCCGCCATCAGTCTTTCCGAAGGTAGCGTGCCGGGGCCCTCTAAGTCTTCATTCACGGCGGGCCTGAAGGCCCTGGACAAGCGTGACTATGCGGAGGCCGCCCGTCAGTTCGAAGCCGCCGCGAAGGCGTCACCGAAGTTTGCGCAGGGATGGCACGCGCTGGGGGCGGTGGATGAGCAGTTGGATAAGCTGGCCGACGCGCGCGCCGCTTTTGAGCACGCCGTCGAAGCCGATCCCAAGATGCTCACTGCACACGTCATGCTGACGCGTGTGTGCATCAAGACCAGTGATTGGCAGGGCGCCGCCAAGGCCGCCGATGCCCTGATCAAAGCCGACAAAAAGCAGATGTATGCTGAGGCCTATCTCCATCTGGCGGTGGCGCGCTATGAGTTGAAGGACCTGGATGGCGCCAAGACCAGCATCGATGAGGCCGTGCGCCTGGATCCGGGCCACCGGAGGCCACGCGAGGAGTACGTGCTGGGGCGCATCCTGGAGGCCAAGGGCGATATCAACGGCGCGCGCGAACACATGACGAAATACCTCGAGCTGGAGTCCGCTCCGCTCGATGTGGAACGGGTCAAAGCGCACTTGGAGAATCTTGGCAAGCCGGAAGCCGCGGTAGTGGATCCCCAGATGGAAATCCTGTGACGGTCTCCATAGCCGCGCGTTTCCTGCCGTATATAGTATATGATATAGTATATGGCGCAGATCACCATCTACTTGTCGGATGATCTGGAGAAACAGGCGCGCAAGGCCGCCAAGGCCCATCGCCAACCAGTAAGCCGCTGGATTGCCGACCAGCTTGTGCAGACGCTAGAGAACCGGTGGCCAAAAGGTGTGCTGGACGCGGCAGGAGCGCTTCCCGACTTCCCAGACCTTCATACGATCCGGAAGGGTTACGGCCGCGACGTCAAGCGGGAGTCGTTAGCCTGATCCTGCTGGACACCAACACCGTCATCTTCTACCTCAAAGGGGTCGAGCCCGTAGTCGCGCAGTTGCGGGCGTCATCTGCCCGCGAAGTGGCGATTCCCAGCGTAGTCGCCTATGAGCTCGAATACGGAACCCTGAAAAACGGCTCTCCTCGACGGCGAGCAGTCATCTCCGAACTCCTGGCCGGCCTAACGCAAGTTCCGTTTGACGGTGAAGCCGCCCTGGAAACCGCCCGTATTCGCATCGAACTCGAAAGCCGTGGCCACGTGATTGGACCGATCGACCTGCTAATTGCGGGCACCGCGGTAAGTCGGAGCGCCGTGTTAATCACAAGCAACACGAAGGAATTTTCGAGGGTGAAGGGTTTGCGGTTATCCGACTGGACGAAGCCCGGCCGGTAACTAGATCAGTTTGCGGCGCGTCATCGCCGCTACTTCCCGATGGCCTTCATCAGCTCCGCTTTTTCCACTCGGCGGCCCGGATAGTGGATGGGAATGATGCGGTCGTAATCCAGATTCAGGCGCTCCAGGTTCTCCACCAGGTTCACGTGATAAGGATTGACCGGGGTATTCGGATTAGCGACGACGTTGAACTCGTCCGCCTCCACGATGACCTTCTCCCTGGGCAAGTAGGCGAAGATCATCCCGTCGTTGTGCGTGCTGTTCTTGACGTGATACAGCTCCACCACATGGTTGCCGTCGGTCAGCACCTTCTTCTCGGTCATGGTTTCGAACTTGGGCTTAACCTTGGCTTCCGACAACTTGTCGGGGTTGAGCGTATGCGGGTTGCTCCAGACCTTTTCGTAATACGACTTGTTGATCTGGTGGGTGATGACGATGGCGCCTTCCGCCACGAAGGCGCGCAGGCCGCTGGCATGATCGAAATGGTTGTGAGTGTTCACCACCCACTTGATGGGCTTGTTCGGAATGAGCCGCTTGGCCTCGGAGATAATCTCCAGCGCGCGCTGCTCGCTCTGGGGGCCTTCGATCACCAGGATGCCGTCCTTCATATCCACGGCCACCGCGGCATAGGCGCCGGGCAGCAGATAGACGCCGTCGCTAAGCTTTTCCGGTTCCGCCGGCCCCGCGGCTGGAGCACCGGGACCGCCCGGCCCTCCGCGCCCGCCGCGTCCTCTGCCGGCCGGCTGCTGAATGTCGGCGGTGATATTCGGTTTCACGTCCGTAACCGTCAGCTCGAATGTCGGCCAGCCCCCCTGCTTCTGAATCATGTGAGTCGGAAACTTCACGCCGTTGAAGTCCTTGTAATCGCTGTAGTCCGCTTCGTACAGCATGTCACCGAGCACGGCGTTGTCGATCCAGGTCTCCACCCGCGCAATCATGTTCTGATCGTCGACGTAGCCATTCACCTTGGCCTTGTTCTGACCCTCGAACGAGATTACGGTGTACTTCTTGCCGTTCACCTTCTTGGTTTCGATGGTGGCGTTGTTGGCGCTCGCAGCCCGCAGGAAGCCCCAGGGCAGCATGACCAGATCCAGACGCTGGGTCCAGGGAGTTTGCGCGTTGAAGATCGCCACCTGGTCCTGCTTCTGCTCACCGACGAGCGGCTGCCCGCCGCCGCCCCGCGGAGGGTTCTCGCCCTGGGTGCGGATTCTCACCACGTGCGACGCTTCTTTATCGAAATCAATGGTGCGGGTATAGGCAGGGTTCGCAAACCGGGGCCACGGCGAGCTCGGATTCATTGCCTGACCTAACGAAAAATCAGCGCCCGACCCCGAGTACTCGATCGTCTTCAGATTGTCCGCGCCCATCGCTTTCGAAACGTTGCCGATGACCGTCTTCGCGTCTTGTGCGCCGGCCGTCCAGGCGAGCAGCCCGACGAGCGCCGCCGCGGCCATGCATGTTTTGACCATACTCCCCCTCCACTGATTTTCCGGGATTCACAGTATACATCAATGGCGTCGGTAGCGGCCTGTAGGTTTCAGTCGGCGTGGCTTTTCACCAACTTGGTAGGCGAACCCCCGGTCTGCGGCCGGCCCTAGGCAGAGCCAGGCCCCGCCCCACCGGCGACAAGATCGCCAGCGCTACGTGCGGCACCGCGGCGAAGGGCCATCCTTCGAGCAATGCTGTCTTCTTCCTACGCGATAATGGGAGCTTACAGAATGACCATCGAGGATGCCGATACCCTTCTACGGCAAGTCAAGTATTGGCACTACCCATTTGATTTGCCCTGGGGAACCACCGTGCCTAGCCGGCCCGGCGTAGACCCTGAGCGTCATCTTAAGCGCAAGAAGCATTTCTTCGATAGGTTGGTGTCTCGGTACGCGGGATCGCTGGAGGGAAAGACCGTTCTCGATCTCGGATGTTGCCAGGGATTCTGGTCGTTCCATGCCAGCCGAGCGGGCGCGGATCGCTGCGTGGGAATTGATTCATCCGAAGCTTTTGTCAGCGAAGCCCAAGCGATTGCACTTCTGCTGGGCATGGACAACTGCGAGTTCCGCTGCCGCTTGCTGGAGACTGCCCCCTGGTGGGAGGAGCAGTCTCGGTCCGAGATCACTTTAATGTTAGGGGTCTTCTATCATCTGGTGGATCCTATCTTTGTGCTGCGAAAAGCGGCCAGCCTCACGTCGGAAACATTGGTGGTTGACACTGCGATCCTCCCCGGGGAAGGAGCGCTCTTGGGTTTGCTCCCGAGGAATCCCGAGGAACCGACCACCTGTGGATCCAACTTGGTCTCCAGGCTGCGCGTCTTCCCCACAAAAGAGGCTTTGGTGAGCCTCATCGCGGACGCCGGATTTGACCAGATCGAATGCCTCGATCCGAATCCCGCTATGCCGCCCGAGTATCTCAATGGCCATCGCGTCAGCGTGATTGCGCGGAGGCGATGAGAGGCGTTCGGATGAACGCTACGCCACGGTCTTCTTCGGCTCGTGGATTTCCTGCAGGCTCCAGACGCGTATGGGGTCGCGGCGCAGAGCGGCAACCGCATCGGCGGCTGCACGGGCGCCGCTCATAGTGGTGATGCAGGGCACGCGGTAGGTAACCGCCGCGCGGCGGATGGCGCGCTCATCCATAAATGCGGGCGCGCCGGTGGTGGTGTAGATCGCCAGTTGCACGGAACCGCCCTTAAGCAGGTCGACGGCATTGGGGCGGCCTTCATTCACCTTGAAAATGTTTTTTACCGTCATACCCGCGGCGCGCAAAGCGGCGGCGGTTCCCCGCGTCGCTACCAGGCTGAACCCGAGCTCCACGAAGCGCCGGGCCACACTGACGGCTTCGGCTTTGTGATGATCGTTCACGCTGATAAAGACGGTGCCCTTTTCCGGCAGCGGGCTTCCGGCGCTGATCTGCGCCTTCAGGAAGGCTTCGCCGAAATTCGCGCCCACCCCCATCACTTCACCCGTCGAGCGCATTTCGGGGCCGAGCGCCGGGTCTACGCCTGGGAACTTGTTGAACGGGAATACCGGGGATTTCACGAAATCCTGCGTGACGGATAGCTTGCTGATCCCGCTGGCAGCTCCGTAACCGTATTCCCGCAGTTTGCGGCCCCACATGAGACCCACCGCGATTTTCGGCAGCGGAACGCCGGTGGCCTTGCTGACGTATGGGACGGTGCGTGAGGCGCGCGGATTCACTTCCAGCACAAACACCGTGCCGTTCTGAATGGCATACTGCACATTCATCAATCCGATCACATGCAGCGCCTTTGCCAGGCGCACGGTATATTCTTCGATGGTGCGCAGCGTCTTTTCGGCCAGCGATTGCGGTGGCAGCACGCAGGAGCTGTCGCCTGAGTGTACGCCGGCTTCTTCGATGTGCTCCATAATGCCGGCGATGAGAACATCGTCGCCATCGGCGAGCGCGTCCACATCCACCTCGATGGCGTCTTCCAGGAAGCGATCGACCAGTACGGGGCGGTCCTGCGAGAACGAGACCGCTTCACGCATGTACTGGCGCACCATTTCTTCGTCGTACGCGATCACCATTGCACGCCCGCCCAACACATAGCTGGGCCGCACCAGCACGGGGTAGCCGATGCGCCGCGCCACCTCGCACGCCTCTTCCACACTGGTGGCGGTGCCGTTAGGGGGCGAGGGGATGGCCAGATCGTCGAGCAGCTTGCCGAAAAGCTTGCGGTCTTCCGCCAGGTCGATGTGTTCGGGATCGGTTCCGATGATGGGGACGCCCAGCCGCTTTAGTGGCAACGCCAGCGTAAGGGGCGTCTGGCCGCCGAACTGCACGATGACGCCGTCGGGCTTTTCGGTGTCGTAGATGTTGAGCACGTTTTCGAGCGTCAGCGGCTCGAAGTAGAGGCGGTCGCTGGTGTCGTAATCGGTGGAGACGGTCTCGGGGTTGCAGTTGACCATGATCGATTCGACGCCCAGCTCATCGCGCAGCGCGAAGGAGGCGTGGCAGCAGCAATAGTCGAATTCGATGCCTTGGCCGATGCGGTTGGGGCCGCTGCCCAAAATCATGACCTTCTTGCGATCGCTGGGGTCGGCCTCGCACGAAGACTCGTAGTTGGAATACAAATAGGGGGTGAAGCTTTCGAATTCGGCAGAGCAGGTGTCCACGCGGCTGAACACGGCAGTTACGCCCAGTTCTTTGCGGCGTGTGCGAACGGCGAGTTCATCGGCGCTCCAGGATTTGGCTAGCTGCGCGTCTGAGATGCCGTACCGCTTGGCGGCGCGGAAGGTTTCTTTGGGGATGGCGGCCAAAGACACAGGCCTGGAGGCCTGTGCTACTTCGAAATCTACCACCTCCTTAATTTGTGACAGGAACCAAGGGTCGATGGACGTGAGCTCGTGGATGTCTTCCACGCTGTAGCCGTTGGCCATCGCGAACCGGATGTAGTTGAGCCGGTCGGGTGTGGGCGTGATCAGTTTCTGCGTGACCAGATTCTTATCGAATTTCTCCGAGCCGAAGGCTTTGCCAGTCTCCAGGCTGCGCATGCCTTTCCATAGCGCCTCTTTGAACGTGCGGCCGATAGCCATCACTTCGCCTACCGACTTCATCTGCGTGCCCAGAGTGGTATCGGCGCCGGGAAATTTTTCGAACGCCCATTTGGGAATCTTGGCGACCACGTAATCGATGGTCGGCTCGAAACAGGCAGGCGTCTTGCGTGTGATGTCGTTGCTGATTTCGTCCAGGCGGTAGCCGACCGCGAGCTTGGCGGCAATCTTGGCGATGGGGAACCCGGTGGCCTTCGAGGCCAGCGCCGAGCTGCGCGAAACCCGCGGGTTCATTTCGATGATCACCATTCGCCCGTTCTGCGGGTTGACGCCGAACTGCACGTTGGAACCACCCGTATCGACGCCGATTTCGCGCAGGCAGGCTATGGCTGCGTCGCGCATCATCTGATATTCGCGATCGGTGAGGGTCTGGGCCGGCGCCACCGTGATGGAGTCGCCGGTGTGCACGCCCATGGGATCGAAGTTCTCGATGGAGCAGACGATGATGCAATTGTCGGCCAGGTCGCGCATCACCTCCAGCTCAAACTCTTTCCAACCGAGGACGCTCTCTTCAATGAGCACCTCGTGCACGGGTGAGAGGTCGATGCCGCGCTCCAGGATCTCGGCCAACTCTTCGCGGTTGTAGGCGATGCCGCCGCCCGTGCCGCCCAGCGTGAAACTCGGCCGCAGAATGGCGGGATAACCGATGCGCTCGGCGAATTCGAGGCCGGCGGTGATGGAGTTCACCAGCTGCGATTGCGGCGTCTCGAGGCCGATCTTTCGCATGGCGTCCTTGAACAGGAGCCGGTCTTCGGCCTTTTTGATGGCGTCGATCTTGGCGCCGATCAGCTCGACCTTATACTTTTCCAGCACGCCGGCTTCGGCCAGCGCCACCGCCAGATTCAGTCCGGTCTGGCCGCCCACCGTGGAGAGCAGCGCATCGGGGCGCTCACGGCGGATGATCTCTTCCAGATAGGGAACGGTGAGCGGCTCGATGTAGGTCTTGGTGGCCAACTCCGGGTCGGTCATGATGGTGGCCGGATTGGAATTCACCAGCACCACCTCGTACCCATCACCCATCAAGGCCTTGGCCGCCTGCGCGCCGGAATAGTCGAACTCGCAGGCCTGGCCGATGACGATAGGGCCGGAGCCGATGATCAGTATGCGATGAAGGTCGTTGCGTCGGGGCATCCGTTACTGGTTCTCACTCATGAGCTGGACGAAATCGTCGAACAGGTAGTGCGAATCGTGCGGGCCGGGCGCGGCCTCGGGGTGATACTGCACGCAAAATACCGGGTGGTGGCGGTGGCGGAAGCCTTCGAGCGTATGGTCGTTCAGGTTGAGGTGGGTGATCTCGACGTCGTTGAGATTGAGCGATTCTGGATCGACCGCAAACCCGTGATTGTGTGAAGTGATCTCCACCTTCTTAGTCAGCTCGTTCCGCACCGGGTGGTTGGCGCCGCGATGGCCGAATTTCAATTTGTACGTCTTGCCCCCCACCGCCAGGCCGAGTAACTGGTGGCCCAGGCAGATGCCGAAGATCGGCGTCTTTCCGATCAGTCTCCGGATATTGGCCACCTGCGGCTGCAGCGGCTCGGGGTCGCCGGGGCCGTTGGAGAGGAAAACTCCATCAGGTTTTAGCGCCAGCACATCCTCGGCGGAAGTCAGCGCCGGAACCACGGTAACGCGGCAGCCCACCTGCACCAGGCGCCGCAGAATGTTTTGCTTGATCCCGAAATCGTAGGCGACCACGTGATGGCGCGGCTCAGCGGGAGTCGCAACGAAGTCCGAAGGCGAGCACGGCTCGACCGGTTTAGTCCACGAGTAACGCTCGGCGGTGGAAACGCGGCTGGCCAGATCCAGGCCGGCCATGGTGGGAATGCCGCGCGCTTTTTCGATGAGCTTTTCGGGATTCGCTTCGATAGAGGAAAGAACCCCGCGCATCACGCCGCGGCTGCGCAAGTGACGGACCAGCGCGCGCGTGTCCAGATCGGAGATGACAGGGATGCCGTGACGGTTCAGAAAGGTGCCGGCTTCGGCATCCGAGCGCCAGTTGCTGGCGATGGGAGAGAATTCGCGCACGGCCAGCCCTTCGATATACGGATGCCCGGCTTCGTTGTCCTCCACGTTGGTTCCGTAGTTGCCAATCTGGGGATTGGTGAGGATCACGATCTGTCCCGAATAAGAAGGATCGGTGAACACTTCCTGATAGCCGGTGAGCGCGGTATTGAAGACCACCTCGCCCGCGCGCTCCGTAGACGCACCAAAACTCCTGCCCTCGAAGACCGTGCCGTCTTCCAAGGCGAGGATTGCAGAATTCAAGTTACGCTGGTTCCTTCCTGGGAGTGGGTAACTTCCAGTTTACCAGGAGGACCCTGTATGGATGTGCGGCGCGCGGCCGCCATCTTGGCCCGTTTGCTACCGTTGGTTCCGGGCGCGTAATACCCTCGGATAACGTGTCAGTACCAACAGTACCTGTCAGTACTTTTCGAAATAAATTTTCCATGCAACACTACCAGCAGTTTCGAGGAGCCGTGGCCGCGAGGTCACGAAATCAAACACCTCTGATCGAAGGAGAACTAATGACGATTCTGAGAAAACTCTGGCAGGAAGAACAGGGCCAGGACCTGATCGAATACACACTGCTGATGGCTTTCGTGGCCTTGGCTTCGGCGGCTCTTTTTCTGGGAGCGGGCGGCAGCATCAAAGGCATCTGGACCACCACCAACAGTCAGCTTACGGCAGCCAACAGTTTGGCGAGCTAGTGCAACACATTGCCAGCCGGTCCACGACGTCACCGGCTGTAAAGGCACCTGCATTCCCCATCGGGGCGGGTCCGAACCTGCCCCTGCTTTATCCTCCCTCTAGCCATTAGCCCCCGCTCCCTCACGGTCACGGTTCGGTAAGCAAAGCGGTCACGGTTCGGTAAGCAAAGCGGTCGCCAGCGTGAGCAAGCGGTTTTCAGAAAGTCTAATCGATCACGTTCGCGTTCGGATTCCCACGAATAGCCGCGGTAAGGTAGTATCCATGGCACTTCATCCGCTGGCCGGCAAGCCGCCCGTGGCCGCGATGCTGGTCGATGTCCCGCGCCTGATCACGGCTTATTACAGCGAAAAGCCGGATGTGAATGTTGCTTCGCAGAAGGTGAGCTTCGGCACCTCGGGGCACCGCGGCTCGGCATTCCACCGCTCTTTCAATGAAGACCACATTCTGGCGATCACGCAGGCGATTTGCGAGTACCGGCACGAAAGCCGCGTGGATGGCCCGCTGTTTATGGGGAAGGACACGCACGCGCTTTCTGAACCCGCCTTCGCTACCGCGCTCGAGGTGCTGGCGGCCAATTCCGTGGCAGTGATGGTGGATGAGGCCCTGGGATATACGCCCACGCCGTCGGTTTCGCATGCGATTCTCACCTACAACCGAGGACGCACTGAGGGCCTGGCGGACGGGATCGTGATCACGCCTTCGCATAATCCTCCCGAGGATGGCGGCTTCAAGTACAACCCGCCGAGCGGAGGGCCGGCCGATACGGGCGCCACCAAGTGGATACAGGATCGCGCCAATGCGATCCTCTCCGACGGTCTGCATGCGGTCCGGAGGTGTGCGTACGCGCCGGCTTTGAGCGGGGCGCGCCGGTTCGATTACGTGACTGCATATATAGAGGATCTGGCAGCGGTGCTGGACATGGATGCGATCCGCGGGGCGCGGCTATCGCTCTGCGCAGATCCGCTAGGCGGCGCGGGCGTGGCGTATTGGGGGCGGATCGCGGAACGCTATGGGCTGTCGATGACCATTGTGCACGATCAAGTCGACCCGACCTTCCGTTTTATGTCGGTGGATTGGGATGGCAAGATCCGCATGGATTGCTCGTCGCCGTACGCCATGGCGGGGCTGATCGCGCTCAAGGACAAATTCGATTTAGCCTTCGCCTGCGATACGGACCACGACCGGCACGGCATTGTGACGCGCAGCGCCGGCCTGCTGAACCCGAATCACTATCTGGCCGCGGCGATCTCATATCTATATCGCAACCGGCCGGGCTGGCGCGCCGATGCGGGCGTCGGAAAGACCATGGTTTCGAGCAGCATCATCGACCGCGTGGCGGTGATGTTGGGCCGGCCGCTGGTGGAGGTGCCGGTCGGCTTCAAATGGTTCGTGGATGGGCTGCTCGCGGGTTCGCTCGGTTTCGGCGGCGAGGAGAGCGCAGGCGCGTCGTTCCTCGAGCGCGCCGGCGGGCCATGGTCTACGGACAAGGACGGCATCATCATGGGCCTGCTGGCCGCGGAGATGCTGGCCCGCACCGGCAAAGATCCCGGCGAAATCTACGAAGGCCTCACCGAGCAGTTTGGCGCACCGGTGTACGAACGGATCGATGCGCCGGCCACGCCCGAACAGAAAGCGACGCTGCTGCGGCTTTCGCCGGAACAGGTGACCGCGCACGAACTAGCGGGCGACCCGATTCAAGCCATGCTGACCAAGGCGCCTTCCAACGGCGCTCCGCTGGGTGGACTGAAGGTGGTGACCGCGCGCGGGTGGTTTGCCGCACGGCCCTCGGGCACGGAGGATGTGTACAAGATTTACGCCGAGAGCTTCGCCGGCGAGGAGCATTTGCGAAGGATTCAGAAAGAGGCGCAGGAGCTGATAGCGAAGGTGGTGGGCTAGTCTGCCAGCCCGCGGCGCGCAATCTCTTCGTCGTAAACTCGGTTCACGCGTTCGACTTTATCGAACAGGCCACAAAATGCCACCTCTGGATTCATTGCGCGAACCTCCTCATCGGAGAGGGTTTCCAGAAGTGTTTTCCATTCGGCCTCGAATTCGGGGTTGAAAATGTCGCGTTCCAGTACGCTGGTAGCGCGGAAGTTGAGTTTGCCCGGCACTAGCACCCGCCAGCGATGCGTCCGCGTTTGGGAATGACTCTCCTCGTCTGGCTCTTCGTACAAATCCAAATACCAGGGGATACCAGCGGCCTTCAACGCGTCGCGGGCATGCGCGGCACTGCCCGGGTCTACCCCGGGACGGTCAACGATGGAGTACACTTCAGCGGCTTCGTCCAGCCAGCCGGGTTTCTCTCCTTCGCCCGGCTGCTCCTCGTCGATCTCAGCTTCCTCATCGAGCACGTCAGGTTGTGTAGAGGCTGTGCGTGTTCCCAGCGGCCGCCGCGTATCCCGCCGCGACGCCGGCTTCCGTTGACGCACCTCCTCGTCGAAAATCGTTTGCGCTACGTCGACCAGATCCGCGCGGTCGATCTCCAGGAGTTCCTCGTCGGAAAGCGAGGCATAGTGTCGGCGCAAATCTTGCGGATCAAGCTGCATGGGATCACTCCACTCGCGAACCGATTAGTCTATCGCGAGGCGACGTTCGTCACTCGCCTTACGGCAGCATTTGGCCGGTCGATCGATGCCCGGTTACTTTACCATCGCGGACTGCGAGCGCACGGCCAGCCACTTGCCGTCGCGATTCACGAACACATCCATCCACACCCATTTGCCGCTGGTATCTTTTCCTTTGTTGGAACTCTTTTCCGTGTCGCTGCCCTGGACGATGGCGATCGTTCCGAGAACCTTTACGTCCATGGGTCCGAACTCGAACGACTCGAGCTTATTCGACCCGGTCTTGACGTCATTCAAATACGACTTTTTGGTTGACTTAGCGCCGTCGGAGCCCAGGCCCGACCAATCGTCGGCTATTATCTGGCTGAGCTTGTCGATGTCCTGAGCCTTTTGCGCGTCTGACCAATCGCGCTCCAATTGTTTGACAGCGTCGGCCGTGGCTGAGGCCCCGGGTTTCGTGGCTTGCCCGTAGACCGGGGCGAAACACGCCGACACGAGTAGAAACACACCAAGAATCTTCATCATTCGGAATCTCCTTCTATCTTGGAAACGACAGCATATCGCGCCTGTTGGCAGCGATGCAAACCGCTGCGCTAGTGTAGCACGCAGTCGTGCCGGGTTATCCCACCAGTTCCAGAAACGCCTTCGCCGCATGGCTCAACGCCCGCCGCGTCGGATACACCAGCCGGATCTTCCGCTCCAGATGCATCTCTTTCACATGCACCTCCGCCAGTAGCTTCTGTTCGATGTCCTGCTCCACGCATATCCCACCAAATCCTAAAAGGCGCGCTCACGGTGGTGCTGCGGGCGGAGAGTTTGCGGCACGGCCCTCGGGCACTTGGTGGGCTAATCTATAATCGAAGTAGCGGTTATGGACTATCGCAAGATCATCACCATTGAGCCGGACAAGATGGGCGGCAAGCCTTGCATCCGCGGGCTTCGCATCACGGTCTATGATGTCCTCGATTATCTTGCTTCGGGCATGACCGAGTCCGAGATCCTCGCGGACTTCCCAGACCTCACTTCCGATGACATCCGCGCAAGTCTGGCGTTTGCCGCTGACCGGGAACGCCGTCTCAATTCCATTCCGGTGTGAAGCTCCTCATTGACGAGAATCTCGCGCCATCTCTGGTCCGAGCCCTCGCCGACATCTACCCGCAATCGATGCATGTACGCGACGTCGAACTGAACTCGGCGCCGGATCCAGTCGTTTGGGATTATGCTGCGAAGGCGGGCTACACGATCGTGACCAAGGACGGCGACTTCCGTCAGAGAGGTTTTCTTTTCGGCCCACCTCCCAAGGTGATCTGGATTCGATCGTGAAACTGCTCGACCAAGCAGATCGCGGCTCTTCTTCGGGAACGCCACACCGAGATCGAAGCCTTCGGTAGAGACGAAGAGCAAGCTTTCCTAAGCCTTCTGTAGGGCATGGTCCGCGACACGATCGCCGATCCAAGATTCGCGTCGGCTCTCAATAAAATCGGCCAGGCGGGCGGGGAGCGTTACGATTCTTACGAGCCCATTATTATGCACGTGGGCGCGCTGCTACGGCCACTGTACTGGCTAACAAAGACCTGCTGGTCGATTTTGTACGGCCCCGGAGTGTCACAAATCGGGAATAGATACTAGTCATGCGGCCGGAATTTGCTGAGGGATTGAAACTAGCCCGAGTTATCCCACCAGTTCCAAAAACGCCTTCGCCGCATGGCTCAGGGCCCGCCTAGTCGGATACACCAGCCGGATCTTCCGCTCCAGATGCATTTCTTTCACATGCACCTCTGCCAGCAGCCTCTGCTCGATGTCCTGCTCCACGCACATCCGCGGCAGGAAGGCCACACCCAGATTGTTCTGCACCAGCTTGCGGATGGTCTCGATGGTGGGCATCTCGATTTCAATTTGCAGCGGCACGTGGTTGTCGCGGAACGTGCGCACCACGACTTCGCGATAGGGCGAGAGGACATTATGCGCGATAAACGTTTCGCCTGCCAGCTCCTGAATCGATATGCTTTTGCGCTTGGCTAGCTTGTGCTTGGGAGAAACCACGAAAACCAGAGAGTCGGAGTAGATCACCTTGGATTGCAATCGCTCGTGGCCTGGGTCGTAACTGATCACGCCTAGTTCCAGGTTGCCGTCCAGCAGCTCGTTGGGAATCCGGCTCGACAAGCTGCGGCGGATCAGCACTTTCACCTTCGGGTACAGCTCGCGGTAGCGCTCCACGTGACTCAATAAGTAGAGCGTCGCCGATTCATTGGCGCCGATCGTCAGACGGCCGGCGGAATTGTCGCGCAGCTCGGCCAGCGCGTCCTGCATTTCCTGTTGCAGGTTTACGAAGCGGTGCGCATATTCGGCAACTGTGCGGCCGGCGTCCGTCAGGGTGAAATCTTTGGGCCCTCGATCGATGAGTTTCTCGCCCAGTTCCTGTTCCAGGCGCTGCAAGGCCAGCGAAACCGCCGGCTGCGTCCGATACACCTTTTGCGCAGCGCGCGAAAAACTCTTTTCCGCGACCACTGCCAGAAAGACCTCGAGCGAATGCAGTTCCATGATGCTGGGGTTTGATTATAACATCCGCTAATGCAAAGGTCGAAAATTATAAATTTGCTAAATCGGCTCGAGACTAGCATAATGGCTCCTATCGGTACATTTCCATGAGCGATCGCGTATATATTTTCGATACCACGCTGCGCGACGGGGAGCAGTCTCCCGGGTGCAGCATGACCGTTCCGGAAAAGTTGCGGATGGCACGCAAGCTGGTGGAACTCGGTGTGGACGTGCTGGAAGCGGGTTTCCCCATTGCTTCGGAAGGAGATTTCGAAGCGGTCGATTCGGTCAGCCGCGAATTTCCGTGGATGCACGTGGCGGCCCTGGCGCGCGCGTGCACGCTGGATGTGGAGCGGGCCGCGCAGTCGCTGCGGCATGCACGGCGGCCGCGCATCCATACCTTTATCGCCACCAGCGAAATTCACCTGAAGCACAAACTGAAGAAGTCCCAGCAGCAGGTGCTGGATGAAGCGGTGGCGGCCGTGGAACTGGCCCGGCGGCACGTGGATGATGTCGAGTTTTCGGCCGAGGATGGTTCGCGCACCGATCCCGCATTTCTGGAGCAGATCGCCAAGGCCGTGGTAGCCGCGGGCGCGCGAACCGTCAACATTCCCGACACGGTGGGTTTCTCGGTGCCGGCGGAATATGGCGCGATGATCGGACGAATCGTCAAAGCGCTGGGCGATTGTGCGGTGGTGAGCGTGCATTGCCACGACGACATGGGCCTGGCGGTGCCGAATTCAATTGCTGCCATCGAAGCGGGAGCGCGGCAAGTGGAGTGCACCGTCAACGGGATCGGCGAGCGCGCCGGCAACACCTCGCTCGAAGAAGTGGTCATGATCCTCAAGACGCGGCCGGATTTTTATCCGTACCACACCGGCATTCAGACCGAGCACCTTTTCGCGGCGAGCGAGCTGTTGAGTTCCATCATCACGTTCGGGCCGCAGCCCAACAAGGCCATCGTGGGCCGGAACGCTTTTGCGCATGAAGCCGGTATCCATCAGGATGGGTATCTGAAGGAGAAGTCGACCTACGAGATTATCGACCCGCGCACGGTGGGCGTGCCGGAGGGTAAGCTGGTATTGGGCAAGCATAGCGGGCGCCACGCGTTGCACAAGCGCTGCCAGGATTTGGGCTTCGAGCTGGCGAAGCCGGAGCTGGACGATCTGTACCACCGTTTCACCGCCATTGCCGACCATCGCAAAAAAGGGTTGATGGACGAAGAAATCATTGCGCTGATCCACGCGGGCCAGAAGGCCCAACAAGTGGGTGCCGCGGACTAAAGAATGAACCTAAACGTTCTCGTTTTGCCGGGTGACGGCATAGGCATGGAAGTCACCCGCGAAGCCGTACGCGTGCTGCGGCACGTGGCGGCCAAGTGGAAGCACCAACTGAAACTGACCGAGGGCCTGCTCGGGGGAATCGCGATCCACAAGACCGGCACGCCGCTGCCGCCGGAGACCGAGCGCCTGGCCGTGGAGGCCGACGCCACCCTGATGGGTGCGGTGGGGCTGCCCGAATTCGACGACGCGTCTCCTGAGAAGCGGCCCGAAAAGGGGCTGCTGGGAATTCGCAAGGCTCTGGGAGTCTACGCCAACTTGCGGCCGGTAAAGGCCCACGCCTCGCTGCTGGATTCTTCGCCGTTGAAGAACCACCTGGTGGAAGGCACCGACATGATTATCGTCCGCGAGTTGACGGGCGGAATCTATTACGGAACGCCGCGCGGCATTACGGGAGAGGGCGCTGACGAGCGGGCGGTCAACACCATGATCTATACGCGCCCGGAAATTGAACGCGTGGCGCGCATGGCGTTCAATCTGTCGCGCGCGCGGCGGAAGAAAGTCACGTCGGTGGATAAATCGAACGTGCTTGAGAACTCGCAGCTCTGGCGCCGGGTGGTGATCGAGGTGGCGCGCGAGTTTCCCGACGTGGCGCTCGATCATCTGCTGGTGGACAACTGCGCCATGCAGTTGATCTTGAACCCGCGGCGCTTCGATATCGTGCTGACGGAAAATATGTTCGGCGATATCTTGAGCGACGAAGGCGCAGTGCTGGCCGGATCGATCGGCATGTTGCCTTCGGCCTCCATCGGCGCGCGCAAGCCGTCCGGAGCGTGGGTGGGTCTGTTCGAGCCGGTGCACGGTTCGGCTCCGGACATCGCTGGACAGAATAAGGCCAACCCGCTGGGAGCCATCGGATCGGTGTCGGCCATGCTGGCCTACAGTTTTGGATTGCAGGAAGAAGCCTCCGCTGTGGATGGGGCCGTTGAGGCCGTGATGCGGAGTGGAAAGGTTACCGCGGATTTACGTCCGCCGGGCGCGCCCGCCACCACCGAGCAGGTGGGCGAGGCGGTGTGCGCCGCGATCGGGTAAATTCACCGCTCCCTTTGGTCGCGGCTCGGTATAACGGCCTTACCGCGCCGGATGCCTTACAGAGCCGTGACCAAAGGGAGCGGTAACGGCCCTTGGAAACAGGAGTCTGGAAAGTTTATATGCCACGTACTATCATCGAAAAGCTTTGGGATTCGCACGTCGTTGCGCAGCAGCCGGGTGCGCCCGCGCTGCTCTACATCGACCTGCACCTGGTTCATGAAGTCACCTCGCCGCAGGCGTTTCAAGGGCTGCGCGAGCGAAAACTGAAAGTCCGGCGGCCCGATCTGACGGTCGCCACTATGGACCACAGCATTCCCACCAGCGACCGCTCGCTTCCTATCGTGGATCCGATCGCTGCGAAGCAGGTGGCGCAATTGGGGATCAACTGCGCTGAGTTCGGCATCCGCCTGTACGGGATGGATAGCGACCGCCAGGGTATTGTCCACGTGATTGGGCCCGAGCTGGGATTGACGCAGCCAGGCATGACGGTGGTCTGCGGCGATAGCCACACGGCTACGCATGGTGCGTTCGGCGCGCTGGCGTTCGGAATCGGCACCAGCGAAATCGAGCATGTGCTGGCGACGCAGTGTCTGTTGCAGCGGCCGTCCAAAACCTTCGAAGTGAAGGTGCCGGGCAAGCTGCGGCCCGGCGTCTCCGCCAAGGATATTATTCTGGCGCTGATCGCGAAGATCGGAATCGGCGGCGGCACGGAATCCGTCTTCGAATACACGGGCACGGCCATCCGCGCGCTTTCGGTGGAAGAGCGCATGACGGTCTGCAATATGTCCATCGAAGCGGGGGCGCGCGCGGGTCTGGTGGCGCCGGACGATACCACGTTCCAGTATCTTCACGGACGCCCCTATGCCCCCCAGGGCGCGGCCTGGGACGCCGCGGTGGCGCGGTGGAAACAACTTCCCACCGACGAAGGCGCAACCTACGACCGCACTGTGACCATCGATGCCGACCAGCTCGAACCGATGATCACGTTTGGCACGAATCCGGGGATGGGCGTTTCGATCGGCGCGCCGGTGCCGGATCCCGCCAAGCTGTCCGACCCCGGCGAGCGTGACGCTCTGACTAAGGCGCTCCTTTATATGGGCCTGGAAGGCGGCAAGCCGCTGCTGGGGCGTCCGGTCAACGTGGTGTTCATCGGAAGCTGCACCAACTCGCGCATCTCCGACTTGCGCACCGCCGCCGGATTGCTCAAAGGGCGCAAGGTGAATCCCAAAGTGCGCGTGCTGGTGGTGCCGGGTTCGCAGGAAGTGAAGCGGCTGGCGATTGCCGAGGGTCTGCCGGAGATTTTCCGCGCGGCTGGAGCCGAGTGGCGCGAGCCGGGCTGCTCCATGTGCATCGCCATGAACGGCGACTACGTGCCCACCGGCGAGTACAGCGTCTCCACCAGCAACCGCAATTTCGAGGGCCGCCAGGGCAAAGGCGCGCGGACCTTTTTGGCCAGCCCGCTGACTGCTGCGGCCAGCGCCATCACCGGCGTGGTTACCGACGTAAGGACATTGCTATGACATTTCAAAACCTGGAAAGCCACATGGTGCCGATGCCCAATCGCAACATCGACACCGATCAGATCATCCCCGCGCGCTTCCTGAAAACGATCTCCAAGGAAGGCCTTGGAGACAATCTCTTCTGCGACTGGCGCTACGACGCGCAAGGCAAACCCAAGCCGGATTTCATCCTCAACCAACCCATCGCAAAGGGTGCTCAGGTGCTGCTGGCCGGCGACAATTTCGGCTGCGGCAGCTCGCGCGAGCACGCCCCGTGGGCCCTGACCCAGTTCGGCTTCCGGGTGGTGATCAGCACTTCCTTCGCGGACATTTTCAAAGCCAACTCGCTCAAGAACGGTCTGCTGCCGCTGGTGGTGCCGGCCGACGTGCACGCGGAGCTGTTCGAGGCCGTGGCCACTAACGAGCATGCCAAGGTTAAAGTCGATCTGCCCAATCAAACCCTGACAATGCCCAGCGGCCGCCAGGTTTCGTTTCCGGTAGACAGCTTCGCCAAGCACTGCCTGCTGGAAGGCGTCGATGAAATTGGCTACACGCTGCAACGCGAAGCCGAAATAGCGGCGTTCGAGTCGCGACGCATAGGTTCCATCAACACCCTGGCGTAAATCCGCATAGCACAGGCCTCCCGGCCTGTGTCAGGTTTTTGTCGCTATGGAAGAACTCTCTTTCATTCAACCCCCGTCCCGGCTCGCGCGCATCGAAGAGCGAACCGCCGCGATAGGATTTGGCATGGCGTCTGAGTTACGAACCGGCGCCCTATTGCGGACGCTAGCCGCGTCTAAACCGGGCGGCCGCCTCTTGGAGCTGGGCACAGGAACCGGGATCGCGACCTGCTGGCTGCTGGACGGAATGGACCCCGCTTCCGAACTGGTCAGTGTGGATACAGACGCGACCGTGCAGACCATCGCCCGAGAGGCTTTTTCGGACGATGCGCGGCTCAACTTGGTGACAGAAGACGCCATAGCATTTCTCCGCCGCCAGGAACCGGCCAGCTTCGACCTGGTGTTCGCAGATGCACTCCGCGGTAAGTATGAAGGCCTGGACGAGGCGCTGCGAGTCGTGAGACGCGGCGGCTTCTACATCATCGACGACATGCTTCCCCAGCCGAACTGGCCCGAGGGGCACGCGCCAAAGGTGCCGCAGCTGATGGCACAGTTGTTTGCCCGCGCGGATTTCCACATGCTGCCGCTCGCCTGGGCCAGCGGGGTTGTCATCGCGGTGAGGGCCTAGCAGGTTCCCAAAAACCCGACACAGGCAGGAATACCTTTCTACAACTCCAGCCGCTCCTTCAACGGCCGCACGCGGTCGCGCGCTACCGGCAACTGGGTCCGCGCCGCATCTTTCAAGCAGACCACCGTCTGTCCCCCGAAGCGCGAATTCACCTGCTCCACCCAATCGAGATTTAACAGGATGGAGCGATGAATGCGCACGAAGCGTTGCGGATCGAGTGTGTGCTCAAGCTCCGCTATCGTGCGGTCCACCGCGTGGTTCTTACCTCCGGCCGCAGCGTACGTGAGCTTGTCTCGCGCGAAGAAATGCGTCACCTGCGCCAGGTCGACCAGGTGGACCCGCTCGCCCACTCGCGAAGCGATGCGTACCGGATAGGCCGCGGGCGGCGCACGGAGTTTCGCGGCCAGGTCATCCAAGAGAGCCCGCAATTCCGGCTGCCGCGCCCAATCGGGTTTGGTTTCGCCACGCAGCCGCCGGAATTTACTCAGCGCGCGTTGCAACTGTTCCTCGTCAACCGGCTTCAGCAGGTAGTCGATCGAGTTCACTTCAAAAGCCTGCAGCGCGTATTGGTCATAGGCCGTCGTGAATATCACGGCAGGCTGCTCGGGCAGGAGTTGCAGCAGCTCAAAACCGTTGAGCCCCGGCATTTGAATATCGAGGAAGAGCACATCCACCGTATGGCTGGCCAGGAACTGAAGCGCCTCTGCGGGATCGGTGGCGCTTCCCACGATCGCAATGTCGTCCCCTTCGTTCAGCAAGCGCCCCAGGCGCTCGATGGCGAGCGGTTCATCATCCACCAGGTACACGCGCATTGGAGTAGCGCTCATGCCTTTGCCGGAAACGACACCCGCACGGCCGCGTGGGCGCCGTTGCGCGCGAATTCCAAACGCGCCTCTTCGCCGAACAGGAGCTTCAGCCTGCCGGACAGGTTGTCCAACCCGTGCCCCGGCGGAATCGTCTCGGGCGAAAAGCCAGGCCCGCTATCGCGCACTTCCAACTCCAGGCGGTCTCCGCGCGTTCTCCCTGTTACGCAAATCTCGCCGCCTTCGGGCCGCTGCGCGATCACATGTTTGACGCTGTTCTCCACCAGGGATTGGAGCGAGAGCGGTGGGACGCCGGTCGCTTCCATCTCCGCCGGGACGTCAATCGTGTAACGCAGCCGGGAATCGAATCGCGCCTTCTCAATCTCCAGATAATCGCGCACGATCTTCAGCTCCTGTCCCAGCGGCACCAATCTCTTCTGATTAGCATTCAGCGAAAACCGGAGCAGCGATGCCAGTTTTCCTACCATATCTTCGGCCCGCTTGGGATCCTTGGGAATCAGGGCGGCGATCGAGTTCAGCGTATTAAACAGGAAGTGCGGATGGATCCGCGATTCGAGAGAAGAGAGCTGCGCCTCGGCCGCCAACTTGTGCGCCCTCTCCTCCTCCATCTGGCGGGTGCGAATCTCCAAGGCCGCTGTTTCGAGTCGAAACCGCGTCTGTTCGTAGAACGACATACCCAATCCTGCTGTCAGCGTGATGATCGCTCCGAGAAGGACTGAGAAGCGAAATTCGGTCCAATACTCGTGCCATGGACTGAGACCTATCAGGGCTAGGACAACACCCGCGACTAGGCACCCGGCCGCGTCCATTACCAGGAGAGTGACCACCCGAATGAGCAGCTTCATCCCGGGCCGGCTTGCGAAGGGAGCCTGAAACAGGTAAACCAAAACCAACGCCGTGGGGAAAGAAATCGCGCAGGAGTAGACCAGCGAAAACTCGAAAGTGCGAAGCATATCCGAGATTCCGGCCTGTCGAACGATAGCCAGGATCACGGTAGAAGCGATGGCGGCTGCGAGCGCTACACCACTCACTCGCCAGAGAATGCCTCTGGGAACCTGGAATTGGCGGCGGCTCTCGGGATCGCTCATGGGCACCGTTTGCATCACAACTGAAATGTAACTCCGATTGAGGCCAGCGCGGAATAAGGAATAGCGCCAAATTCCGAGGCGTTTCTCTTTCCAGACGGGGATTCGGTATGCGTATACGCGTAGAAGTGCTTGCCGAACCGCCGCCCAGCGTCTAAGACGGCGATACGGCTGCCGTCTCCGAGATTCGTGACTAACGACAAAGTGACATCCCACTCCTTCCAGCCGGGCCGTTCCCGCAGCCGCGATTTGCCAACCCGCACGAATCCATACTGCTGCCGCTCCGCAGACGCAGGCGTATAGAATTCCGCGATTGCGGTCACGCCCGATCGGGTTGTGTACTTGCCTCCAATGAGCGCCCCGGCGCCGGTAGTATCGCTCCATCCAAATTCGCCGTGCAATTCTACGGCTTCGCCGAACACGCGCGTGAAGTTGGCGCCGGAGAAAGTGGAACTGCCTTCGTGTGCCACGATCACCGAGGTATCGAATCCATCCACCAGCACGTTGTAACGAATGGCCGCCGTATCGAGCATACCCGGCTGGCGCTTACCGAACAGCCCCGCGCTGGCCCACGCCACGGTAACATCGTTCCGGCCCGAAACCCAATCGGCGGTCGCCATCTCGCGTCCTTCATTCAGGTTCAGACGATCCGTCGGATCGGTAGGGTTGCGCGGCGGGTCCAGGATGCCCGTGACGGTGAAGGCGTAGCCGGTGCCCCAGCGCAGCAGCCGCTTGCCGATTGTCAGGTCCAGATCGCCCGCATCGATGCCGAAGTAGGTCTCTCTCACGCGCAGTTGCGATTGTGTTTCGCCCTGCGTAGTAGTCACGGCCGCCAGGCTGGTGGAGAAGCGCCAGAAATCGCTGCTCTTGTAGGCGAAGGTGGGTTCGAGCAGCAGCAAGTTGCCCGTATCCGCTCCCGGCACGCGCAGCCCCGCGGCGAATTCGCCTTCGTCCGTCAGCGAAACGGAGTAGCGCATCTCGCTGTTGTCGCTCTGTGACCAGCCGAAGGCCGCCGATAATAAGAAGATGATGATTGAGCGCACGGCTCCACCAAAAACCTGACACAGGCAAGAATGCCTGTGCTACTAAAACCGATCCAGCCGTCCCTGACTAAACATCTTGTCCGGCAGCTGGCGTGCTTCGTAATTCGAATACTCCATCACGCTATGCGAGTTCTTGCGGATCTGGTCATGGATGGTCATCCGCGTCAGATATGTCCGGCCGCCTTCCTGCCCGTATGCATCGAAGGTGGCGGACTTGATGTGCTTTCCCGATGTGAGATAGAACTCCGCCTTCACCGGCCGCGCATCCTCCGCGCGCAGCCAGTACTCGATCTTGTGATAAGTGGAGCCTTTACGTTTGGCGCTCAGTTCCAGTACGCGGCATTCGATATCCCCGACTTTCTCCGTTCGCAAGTAGACGGCGTCGTAGTCGTAGGCGTAGTTGGTCCGCGCCACGTCGCCATTGGATGCGTCGCCCGTCAATCGTTCCAGCGGCGTGATGCGCACGGGCCGGCTGGTGTCCGGCAGGTAGATCCACATATCGTCGCCCAGCATCAGCAGGAATCGCCCCTTTTCGCGCGGACTCAAAAACTCAACGTGCGTCTTATCCAGGCCCTTCTGCGACACCGCATACAGATGCTCCTCGTCCTGCTTGTCCGCTTCGAAATTAGTGATCTTGATGCGGACTACGTAGCTGGAAGACCCATTCCGTAGAACGTCTGACTCGCGCAATAGCGCTTGCGCGTCGATGTCCGGAAGCGCTGCCGCAGCCGCGGTCAGGGCGCCCCCGGCTACTAACCACAAAAGTCGATTACACATGGCTCAATGCCTCCACAATTTGCAAACGTGACGCGCGCACAGCCGGCATCAGTGCCGCCAGTGCCAGCGTGACCATAACCAGCACGGCCGCCCCGATCATCAAACCCGGCTCTTGAATTACGCGCAGCGGCAACCCCGACGTGTTGCCCGGCGGCGGCGGCATCACGATGGCCGAGCGATTCAGCAGGGCTCCGATGCCGCTGCCGGCCGCTATGCCCGACACCGCTGCCAGCACTCCGGTAATTAGCGCCTCCAGTAGAAACAGCCCCACCAGCCAGCGCCGCGGCGTGCCCATTGCCAGCATCGTTCCGATCTCCCGCGTCCGCTCGAACATCGCCATCATGAGCGTGTTGGCGCTCGATATCACCACCATAAAGAACACGATCACGCCCAGAAACACGAAAATCCCACTCAGCATCAGCCGCACTTGTTTGTAGTAGGTTGCCAAGTCGATCCACTTGCGGACTGCCACATCCTGCCGCAGGCCCGCCAGGCGTGGTAGAAGCGCAGCATACACGGCGTCGGTGTGGTCGGTGGCATCGAGCCCCACCACCAGGTTTGTCACGCGCTCGCTCTGCAACAGACGCTGCGCCGCCGGCAGCGTAATCGTCAGCAGCCGATCGTCCAAATCCTTGAAGCCGGTATTGACGATGCCGGTCACGTCGATGTCCAGGCCGTTGAGCGCGCCATCCGTAGTCACCGCCAGCAGGGTCAGGCCATCGCCCGGCTTGACACCCATGGACCGTGCCAGCCCCGCGCCTACCAGAGCCTGGTTACCCGTTGCGTCCTTCCCATCGAGGTACCTTCCCGCCACGATCCGCGGCACAAATCCCATGCTCTTCTCCTTGCCGGGATCCACCGCGCTGCCCATGAACACGGAGGACTTTTGTCCATTGGAAATCATCCCGTAGAACTCGATCCGCGCCGTCACCCCGCGAACGTGCGGAATGCCCTCAGCCTTTCGGGCGAGCTGCCGATAATCGTCGAGCCCGTTCTCCAGCGCATGCGCTTCGTCGCGCCGGAAGTGTTCGGCGTTGAAAATTTGCAAATGGCCGAGCCCGTTGTGGATGGTGCTCTCGCGCAGACCCCAGAACATGAAGGAGAAGAACCCGCCCACCAGCAACAGCCCAGCCACCCCACCGGCCACCACCAGCAGCGTCATCAGCGTACGCCGCTTGTTCCGAAAGACGTTTCTAAAGGCCAGCGATAGAAACTTGCGCATGTTGTGCCTCCTGATCACCCGTGTCCTCAATCACCTTGCCATCGCACAGCCTCACGATCCGGTCCATGCGATCGAGCAGACGCTGGTCGTGCGTGGAAAAGATAAACGTCACTCCCAGCCGGGCATTCAGCTCGCCCATCAAATCGATGAGCTGACGGGCGGTGTGCGAATCCAGATTGGCCGTAGGCTCGTCCGCCAGGACCAGCGCCGGGCGGTGCACGATGGCCCGAGCCACAGCCACACGCTGGCGCTCGCCGCCCGAAAGCAGGTCCGGCCGATGCCGCGCGCGCTCGGTCAATCCGACGCTGGCCAGTGCTTCGGCCACACGCCGCCTCCGTTCGCTTTCGGTCATGCGCCGCAGCAACAGGGGGTATTCCACGTTCTCCTCGGCCGTGAATACTGGAATCAAGTTGAAAGTCTGGAAGACGAAGCCGAGCCGGTCGCGGCGCAGTGCCGCCGCTGCCGCCGGCCGCAACGCGCTGGTGTCGATGCCGTCGATGCGGATATGTCCACTCGATGGGCTGTCAATACAACCGATCAGGTTCAGCAGGGTCGATTTGCCGCTGCCGCTCGGCCCGGCAATCGCCAGAAACTCTCCGCGCCGAATGCGCAGCGACACGTCATCGAGCGCCCGAACAAAACTGTGATCCAGGGGATAGCGCTTGCTGACTCTCTCGACATCCACCAGGTGTTCCATCCATTTCTCCTTCCACCAGCAGAATAAGGCCGGTAGCGGGAAACAGATCCCGGTGATCGGATGAAGGGTAAGAAAACCCCGACGAACGGCTGGAGCCATCGTGGGGCATGCTTCAGCTTGCCCAGAATTATCGAACGGTTTTGTGAGGTGCGATTCTTAGGCCCAAATGCTGGCTGGGCAAGTTAAAGCATGCCCCACCCTTGTGAAACGAGTGTTTACTTATTCCGCCGGCGCGTAGTATCCCGCCCGCCAGTAGGCGTGCATCGGCGGAGCTTCCGGCGGTGGCACCAGTTTCACTTGCAGGCGGTGGTAGCGGCCATCGCGTTGGCCCATGGGTGAAAAGGCCAGTACATACCGGTTGCGCAGCTCGATGCCGATTTTGGACGCGATGTCCGGCAGATCGCGAAGATTATCTACGGGGAAATGACGGCCGCCGCTGATCTCGGCAAGCTCCGCCAGCAAGGTCGGCCCGTAGACCTCCTCGGCCATCATCGCGCGAGAACCGGCAGTTTCGTAAATCCCGATGCCATAAATCTGCACTTCGCTCTCGCGCACCAGGTTCTTGATCTCGCGAGCGCGATACCGGCTGCTGTTGTCGCCGCCGTCGGAAATCACCAGCAGCGCTTTGCGGCTCTTTTTGGATTTCTTCATCTCATGCAGAGCTAGGTAGATGGCATCGAGCAGCGCGGTGCGGCCTTTCGGCGCGGTGAATGTCAGCCGGTTCTGAATTTCCCGCGAGTCGTCGGTAAGCGGAACCGATACTTTGGGTCGATCGTTGAATTCCACCAGAAAAAATTCATCCGCCGGGTTCGCCGCCTCGAAAAACGCATCCGCCGCCAGGCGCGAGCGCTTCAGTTTGTTGTCCATGCTGGCGCTGGTGTCGAATACCAGGCCGATGGCGAGCGGCGCATCGTCGGCCCAAAGGCTGGTCACGGTCTGCTCCACTTTGTCGTCGAAGAGGCGAAAGTGTTCCTTGGCCAGGCCGGTCATGGCGCGATTGGCCCGGTCGCACACGGTAACAGGCACCAGTACCAGGCTCTTGTCGATTCGAATGTTCGCCTGGGCTGGCTCCAGCTTGAGAAGTGTTTGCGCCTGCACCAGATTGGTACCGCACCAGATGCCCAATAACGCCAGTAAGCTGCGTAGACGCACTCGGATACTCTCAAAAGATTCTACGGAGAACGCCCCGCCAATGCCATAGCCCTACCCAGGCCTGAAGTCCTGGAACTGATCGGGAACTTTGTCGATTTCCAAGCGTGAAGAGTTCCGCTACAATATGCCGCCGCGCGGATACGCTCTGCTAGATTGGGAGATTACGTGGAAGCCCTAGTTACAGAGGCGTACCTGATGTTGGCCGGAAGCGACCGCCGGTTTCCCTTGGTTGCGGGCCAAACCTGGGCGGTCGGTAGAGGTGACGGTTGCGCCGTCCTGTTGGATAGCCGCTCCGTCTCCCGCCTGCATGCGCTCATCCAGCGGCGTAACGCCGGGGATTATTTCCTGGTCGATTTGGGAAGCCGCAATGGCTCTTTCGTCAACGGGCGCCGCGTGAGCGTGCCCATGCGATTGCACGACAGCGATCGGCTCTTGTTCGCCGAGGAGGAGTTGATCTTCTGCAATCCGCTGGGACGTAGCACGGAGCCGGGAATGCTTGGCACCACCACGCGCAACACACCCACCGCGGCTTTGAACGCCCAGAGCCTGACGACCATCGTGGTGGTGGACATTCGCGATTTCACTCCGCTGGCGCGCAAGCTCTCCGAGGCGCTGCTGTCGCAAATGATCGGCACCTGGTTCTTGCGCGTGGGACAGGTGGTGGAGCAGCGCGGCAGTTGGGCCCAGCAATACATCGGTGACGCCATGATGGCGGTGTGGGTCCACGACAACGCCGCGAAGGTCCCGTCCGATCTGGCGCGAGCTCTCCGCGCGGTTTGCGAAATCGAGCGGACCACCGACGAAATCAGCCGCAGCCTTCCGCTGCCCGCACCTCTGCGGATCGGCGCAGGAATCAGCACGGGGCCCGCGATTTTGGGCGGCACCGACTACACGGCCCTGGGCGACACGGTGAACGCGGCCTTCCGGCTGGAGGCGGCCACCAAGACCATCGGCCTCAGCGTAGCGCTGGGCGAAGGCGCGTTTCAGGCCTTGGCAGTGCCGGAGGTCCTCCCGTTCCAGCGCCGCCACGTGCAGCTCAAAGGCTACGAAGGATCAAGCACCGCATGGGCCATCTCGTTCGAAGAACTCCAGGCCTTCCTGGCTAGCCGCGGCCAGTAGACAGCCCCCGTTCCCTGGTGGTCGCGGTTCGGTAACGCGGGCGCCATCAAACGTCACGGTTATCCGATAACGCGTGTGTTACCGAGCCGTGACCAAAGGGAGCGGTGCCTTTGCTTCTTCATCGTCCCGCGCGCTTCCTCTCCGGCCGGCACGTCGGCCGCGCCAGACGTAGCACATGCTCCGCAGTTTGCGCATCGAACCGATAGTCGAGAATGGCGGTGCAGCCGCGGTCTGTACGTTTCGCCCCGACCCGCGAGATTACACTAGAGCTATGGTTAGGCAATCGGCCGTCCTGTTGACTGGACTTGTGCTGTTGCTCGGCGCGGCCACCGAGCGCCTGGCGGCCCAGCAGCCCTGCCAGAACACCCCGGCCTATTCGACCTGCGATATCGTGTTCGAGCTGAGCGGCCCGGATGCCGCGGCTCATCCCAACCCGTACCTCAACGTGGAGCTGAAAGCGGAATTCCGGTCGCCCCACCAACGTACCTTTCTGGGGACGGCATTTTGGGATGGCGGTCAGAAAATGGTGATCCGCTTCGCCCCCACCGAAGCGGGAGATTGGGACTATCGCGTCTCGAGCAACATCGCCTCTTGGGAGGGAAAGACCGGTACTTTCACCGCGGCCTCTTCCGAAGCCCCCGGTTTCGTGCGCGCGGCCAATGTGCACCACTGGGCCTACACCGAGCGCAACCTGCCGCATCTGTGGATGGGCACCACTGAGATGGGATTCGCTTCCTTGGACGATGCCCAGTTCCGCGCCGTGGCCGATGCGCGCGCCGCCCAGAAGTTCAATCATCTGCGCGGGCTGTTGCTAGGGGAAGGGCCGGAGTCCGGGTTTACCTCTCCCAACCAGCCGGATTTCGCGCGCTTCCGCCGCCTGGATGAGCGCCTTCGCTACTTAAACCAAAAGGGCATCGTCGCCGACTTAATCCTGGCAGCCGGGCCGGAGCAGCTGACCAAACAGTTTCCCGCATGGGAGGAGCGGCGACGCCTGGTGCGTTACCTGGTGGCCCGCTACGCGCCGTTCAACGTGACTTGGGAGGCCTTGGAGCACTTCGAGGATTTCCCGGACGGTCGGGCGCTGTTGAAGGAAATCGGCACAGTCCTCAAGGAGGCAGATCCGTACAAGCATCCGCGTACGAGCGGCGCGCGCGTGACCTCCGCTCCACTGCTCGAAGACAAATGGATGGATTTTGCAGCCTATGGAACCGGCGACGACACCGTGGGCGCTATCGAGCACCAGCTCTACGCGGTGCCGTTCGTAAATCGAAACTTCGGCCGGGAGGATAGCGGGGCAGGGAAGTCCGGGCCTGACGATGTGGACGCCGCGGGGTTTCGCCGGAAGCTGTGGAACGCCACCATGGATGGACAGTACGTGACTTATAACAATACCGGCTCCGGCGCGCACTACGCCAATTCTCCCGGTGCTAAGGCGATGACCGTGTGGTGGGACCTATTCTCCGTTACCCGCCACTGGGAGCTGGAACCGTACTTCGATGTGGATGGCGGGCGCGCCCTGGCGTTGGAAGGCGTCGAGTACGTTGTTTACGTCGAGAAGCCCGGCCCGCTGGAACTGCTGGTGGAGAAACACGGCTACGACGTCCTCTGGATTGACCCAGCCGACGGATCGGTGACCCGCCAAAAATTCAGTGGCGACCACTTCACCGGCGAAGCACCCGACCGGTCTCACGACTGGGTGTTGCACGTGGTGCGCGAAGCCCAGGTGGAGAGCATGAACAAGTCCTACTATTTTGAGTCGCGCCGAATTCCGCTGCAGGAGATCGAGCAGAATTCAGACAAAGTGCCCTTCCAGATCGAGCAGCCCGCGGGTGACCTGGCGGCCGGCAAACCCGTCGCATACTCCGCGAAGATCAAGCGGGAGACGCGCGCCACCCGATCGGTGATGTGGCTCTGGACGGGCGAGGCAACCGCCGATGGCCAGGGGTATCGGGTTCTGGGAACCGGACAGAACGGCACTTTTACCGTCCCCGCGAGTCTGGCCAAGAATTTCCCCACCGTCGTGAACCTGCGCCTGTACGCCATGAACACCAACGGAAAAGTCTATGCCCTCGACCGAGCCCTCCAACTCACCCGGTAACACCGCCTTTCAGAGCCGTGACCAAAGGGAGCGGTCATCCCAGCTACCGCGAGACCCCCAGCCGGCCGCGGATCAAGGTGTCCGCCCCACGTGAAGCCCCTGCTGCTAGCCATCGACACCACACACGAGTGCGGCAGCCTGGCCCTCGCGCGCGGCGACGAAATCCTCGAAGAGTTGGCCCTCCGCGCGCCCGATGGTTTCGCCCACGTGATCTACGCGCACTTGGCCGCACTGCTACGGCGCCACAACATCAGCCCGTACGACATCGATTGCTTCGCCTCGGCTTCCGGCCCCGGCTCTTTCACGGGCGTCCGCGTAGGGCTGGCCTGCGTAAAAGGTCTTGCCGAAGCCTGCAACAAGCCGGCGGTAGCCGTTTCCAACCTGAAGGCGCTGGCAGCGTTCGGGTCGGGACCATTGCGCGCGGCGGTACTCGATGCGCGCCGCGGCGACGTGTACGGCGGTTTGTACGATTCCGCGGGCGTAGCCGTAGCCCCGGAGATGGTGGCGAAGCTTCCCGCCTGGCTCGAAACCCTGCCCCCGGAGGTCGAATTCGTGTCGCAGGATTTCCAGCCCGAGCTCGCCGGTACGCGCTTCGAGGGATCTCCTGTGGTCAACGCCCCACACGCCCTCGCCGGAGCCATCGCCCGCATCGCCTGCGCGCGCCTGCTCAGGGGAGACGCATGGGACGCGGCAGCGCTCGATGCAAACTACGTCCGCCGCTCCGACGCCGAGCTGTTCTGGAAAGAGTGACCGTGCCTCTCCGCCACAGCCTGGAACGCTACTTCGAATTCAAGGAGCTGGGCGCCGACTGGCGAACCGAAATCCTGGCCGGCTTCACCACCTTCATGACGATGGCCTACATCGTCTTTGTGAACCCGTCCATTCTGCAGGAAACCGGCATGCCCGTGGCGGCCACCACTGCGGCAACCTGCCTTTCCGCCGCGGCGGGCTGCCTGCTCATGGGCGGGTACGCGCGATATCCCATCGCCCTCGCGCCGGGCATGGGCCTGAACGCTTACTTCACTTACGTGGTGGTAAAGGGCATGGGCATCCCTTGGCAGGCTGCGCTGGGAGCCGTGTTCCTCTCCGGCGTAGCCTTTTTGCTCCTCACCTTGACGGGCGCACGGCAACTGATTCTCGCCGCGATTCCCCATCAGCTCTACGCCGCGGTGGCGGCCGGAGTGGGATTGTTCATCGCGCTGATCGGCTTCCGCAATTCGGGGATCATCGTTCCCAGCCCCACCACCACTGTCACGCTGGGCAATTTGCGCCAGCCCGCCACCGCGCTCGCCATATTCGGATTGCTGCTGATCGCGGCACTACTGGCCTGGCGCGTGCGTGCAGCCATGCTGATTGGCATCCTGGCTACGACGGTGCTGGGGCTGGCCACGGGTGTGGCCCAGTGGACCCCGCACGCGTATCGTTTGAGCGACCTCGCCGCCACCGCCGGGAAACTGGACGTCCGGGCCACGCTGCGCCTCGGCTTCGTCGAAATCATCTTTGTATTCCTCTTCATCGACCTGTTCGACAACATCGGCACCCTGGTGGCCGTAGGGAAGAAAGCCGGCCTGTTCGACAACGCCCGCCGCATTCCGCGAGTCGACCGGATTCTGCTCTCGGACGCCACCGCGACCATCATTGGCTCGCTGACCGGCACTTCCACGGTGGTGAGCTACATCGAAAGCGCGGCGGGTGTTGCCGCCGGCGGACGCACCGGTGTCACCGCAATCATCACCGGGCTCCTGTTCATAGCGGCGCTGTTTATTGCGCCGGTGGTGGGCGCCATCCCCAATGCCGCCACCGCGCCCGCCCTGATCGTGGTGGGCAGCCTCATGATGAGTGTCCTGACCGAGATCGAGTGGAATGATCCGGAGGTAGCCATTCCGGCCTTCCTGACCATGCTCACCATTCCCCTGAGCTTTAGCATCGCCAACGGCCTGGCCTTCGGATTCATCGCCTTCACCTTACTCAAGATCCTGCGCGGCAAATTCCGCCAGGTGAACTGGCTGGTCTACCTGCTGACGGCCCTATTTCTGGTGCGCTTTCTTTACATCGCGCAGGGATGAGTCAACGGTCTGTCTCCCAAACCCCAATCCTCGACCACAGTGTAAGCTGGCGTAGTTGAACAGCAAAGATATCTCAATGCAGAAGGACCCAACCATAACCGAATTGCTGAATTGGCTGCGGCAGCAGCTCGGCAACACCTTCGCCGTCGCTGACCGTTGGGAAGCGGATCTATGCGCAATTGGAATATCCGCCCCTGGCGATCCCGCGCAATTGGTGTACATCTTGAGTTGGGGCCGCCCAGCCGGGTATTACGCAGTAGAGCTTGAGTCCGCACCGCTGCCGGGTTCTGAACGGCCTTACGAAGATGTCGGCAAATTCGATCATGTGGGCCGAGACGAGCTTCTTGGCATCATCAAAAAGCACCTGCGGATTTCTTAGAACCCAAGACCGGCGCAGGCTGATCGATGAGTGTTCGCTGATGGTGATCGACATCGAAAATCGCCATTGTGGACGAAATGGCGTTATCGAAATGCGACTCCGTACTTCTTGCAAGCTACACAAATCTAACCAAATCCGCTTGCCGATCAATAGTTTGCGCCGAATTTGAGTTCACTGGTTTCCCCTCTATTTCATCTGCTTTGACCGGGTTTTGGTGCCAAAATGGTGACAGTCGGCTGTAAAGTACTTGATACTGCAAAGTGTACCATTTCAGCCTACCTCGTAATTTGGATTCCGGGCCCAAAGTCGGTCTCCGGTTGAAGCGCTGATTCAAAACTGAAGACTCGGAACCATAGGTGGGATTCGGACTCTGAGGAATTCCTGAAAACATGTAGGTCGCTATTCTACAGGTGCAGAAAACGCGCAAAACGCATCCAATCGCGATCTCATTACGATCCTATTACGATCGGGCTCCGCAGGGAACACCGCCGCGAGCTACCGGCCCGGCGTATAACGCAGCAGTATTCGCACGTCACCGGACGCTCAGAACACCGCGGCAGAATGCATTCACGGTCCGCTCTGCTCGGGAGGTCGCCTCCGCAAACATCGGCGCCCGAACGATCTGGTTCACCAACCGCTCGGTCTCTCGTTCCGATTTCACGATGGATCGGATTTGATTTAAGGCTGACGGCGAGGCGGCGCTGCCACGGACGAGGGCTTTCAAGAGGCCGACGAAGTCCTGACGCGAATTGAGTTTGGTGTCCTTGGCTGATGCGTGCATTCCGATTGTGCCGGAGCGCCTACCCAGCGTATGTCGGTGAAGGCGCTCGACGCGTCGGCGGGCGGTGGAATTCGAAAGGAATCCGAGTACTATACATGAGCGAAAACCGCTCGCTCGCGGTGCTCGACAAATACCTTCTGGGCTCGGCCGACATCCCGGACAACCTGCCCATCGAGAGAATTGCTGATCAGGATTTGCCGGACGGGTGGTCGACCTGGCCGGGCGAGCAATCTACCACAAGGCGTCTTGGAGACGCTTGGGTTGAGCGCCAGCGATCGGCAGTTTTGTCCGTACCTTCCGTAATCGTTGGCGAACGGAACTTCGTCCTGAATCCGGCGCACCCGGACTTTGTGCTAATCAAGTTTGCCGAGGCCGAACCTTTCCGGTTCGATCTGCGCCTGACATCCCCGGCGTCAATCGACAGACAGGCCTACGGCGAGCCCGTCTAGCCTTGATCGGCGCAGAAAAGGTGGAGGCGTCCGTGGATCCCAGCTCTCCCTGGATGGCAACAGAACGAAAGCTCGTCACTGAGACTTCAATCAGTTGCACCCCCTCAAACTCCTGGTAAATCCTGGACGGGCGCTGCGTCGGTGTGCGGCTTGTGTGCCAGTTTTCGAGCCGGAGGTGTCTCATGGCTCGGAACGCAGGGCAACTCATTTGCCACGGAACCCGTAGGTGACTCGTTATCGTTTTCGCTTCGTCGCGGCCCGGAGACCGGAACGCAGCGTCGGGCTGTCCCCGCGAACCATTGAATACACGAATGCCGTGCTCTGGTCCGCGTTGCTCCAAGCCGTGCGAAGAAAAATGCCGGTTGACGATCCATGCGTTGGTGTGGACCTGCCGCGCATGAAAACGGCGGGATATGGAGGGCCCTCACCGTGGAGGAGCACAGGCGATTTCTTGCAGGCGCGAGGGGAACATAATGTTTCGCGTTGTACGAGCTGGGGCTAACCATCGGGACGCCCGTTTATACCGAGGCCGCCTACCCGACAAGTGCCTCACGCCATGGCTGAAGTGACAGGTGGACGGTTCGGACCCATGTCGACGTTCGCTCCAATAATTGGCTATGAGCGCAAGGTTCTCACATGGGCGTCACAACGTCTGGCCACGCCACCGGTCCCCGCCCCAAGCTTCCGATTTACAAACATTGCTAAGTTCAGTTCACACTCGCAACCATGGACCGAGCGCGACAATGACGATGAATTAACGCGCTAACGCGGGATCGTTACGTTAGGCTGGAACTTCTGCGAGGCTCGCCGGACTACCAGTTTGATCGTCTTCACCGCTTTTGGCGATGGTGTCTCCGAGCTGAAGAGAAGTCTTTCACCGCCATCGGGGAACTGCTCCGATGTGAGCGGAATGGGCTGTGCGTCCAGGTGATCAATTGGCAGTTGGCCGGCGTACACGAGAACGGTCAACAGCTCGCCGGCATAGTCCGAGTCGGGCAGATGCGATGGCTTGGCCTCAATCGTAGGCGTTCGATCATTCACGTCGGGATAGGAAACGACCATGCCGGGCGTCACCTTATTGCGGCCCGCACCGGTGCTCAGCGTCGGAAATGCGAGGTATGGCGAGCGTGGAGTTCCGTCGCGTGTCACCTCGCGGTCCACCACATACAGGTAGCCGTCCGTGGGGCTGGTGATGAGAAGCTTCAGCTTCTCCCCTTCTGTAACGTTCATTTGGTCTATCACTCTCTCCGTCCGCTTGGTACCGTCCCGTACGAGCTCGACCTCCAGATGCCTTGGCGCGAAAAGGTAATTCTTAAACGAGAAAAACATTCCAAGCGCGACGACGATGCATAGGATTGCGAGCACACGCCACAGAGCCGCCGTAGCGGTGTACTCAGCGATAAAATTGCGTTTGGGCTGAAAGTTTCTGAAGTACTTTTTCCCAGCCGGCCAGTTCTTTACGAGGTGTACCAATTCCGTCGCATAAAATCCCTTCTTCACCGCAACAACGACACCGATGATTCCGTGCAGCTCCTCGTCATAGACGGGCGAACCGCTCATGCCGTATGCGGCGTTCACGTTGTTGGCATCACCGGTGAAGTATAGCGCTGCCGGGATCGTGGCTTGGGTATTTGGACCGACCTTTCTGGGGGCATCGACAAGCGGGTGGGCCAGGCTGGTCATTCCTGCGATCGGCGCAATTTGATCCGTATTGCCGGGGATACCGAAGGCGATTACGTTCCGTTTTTCCCACTTGAGATTGCGCTCGCGCCCTTCCCATGAGGCATCCAGGTAGAGGAACCTCCCCATGGGCGGCTCGTCGAGTGGGGTGAGCACTCGCAGAACGGCTATGTCGTATTTTTCTTGCCATTTCCGATCCTCTTCGCTGTAGAGCTCCTGAACGAACTCAATTGCTTTTCCTTGAAATGTTGCACTCAACTTTACGGTATGGTCCTCAAGGGCCGAGGGATAAAGGTTGTGGAAGGCCGTCAGGGCGAATTCTCTGCTGATGAAGAACCCCGTCCCGTAGCAATCGTCTCCTTCGGGAATATCGAGGCGAAAGATCAAAGGCTCGAGTCGGACCAAGATGTCGCCGAGATCCTTAACGCTCACAATATCAGTAGTTTATCGAAATTCTTCGAGCGTAATCGGAATTGCCCCAAAATTCTTTTGTCAAAAAGACCGCCAGAACCTGCGCGAAAACGGTTTCGCGCGCTAATTGCGGTCATGACAACACACGCAGCTCGCACCACGCCCCCTTTCGCCGCGGCGCTAGCCGCCATGGTAGCGGTGGTCCTCGCGGCTTGTTCCACACCGGCCGCCGAAAGAAACCCCGGACGGCGCCTAATTTTGTTCATCGATCAATCTGCCTCGATTGATCGCGACCAGCGCCGTCAGTGGCAGAATGACGCCACGGGGCTTGTTCGCGGACTCCGCGATGGCTGGTCAGTATCCATCTACGGCATCCACGACCATACTCTAGAGGCCGCGCCCTTATTCGAGGTTGACGTCCCAATATTTGCGTCGGATGGCACTTCTAAAACCGCAGTGGCGCGGAACGCCGCGATTCAGACGGCGCGGCAATCCGCCTTGGCCGCCTTGGAAAAGGCGCTCGACGTCGGTGGAGCTGCACGGACCGATATCTTCAGCGCTCTCGACCGGGTTTACCCCGATCCGCAGGGTCGCCCGACCACCATCGTGTTTTTCAGCGACATGTTGAATTCCACGCCCGAATTGAACATGGAGCGCGCCGGTTCGGTCACTCTGCAGAACATCGGTGCACTCATCCCCAGCCTTGCCCGTCGGCACCTGTGGCGGAAGGATTCGCTCGCCGGATCGGAAGTGTACTGTGTGCTGAATTCCATTGAAATCGGCCGCAATGGACCGACAGTGGATCGCCGCGTACAACGGGTATTTTATGAAAACCTGTTCGGGGCCCTAAGCGCGAAGCTGGCCCGGTACGAAACGAGCTTGGGAGGTGCGTATGCCGCGCGGTGACGCCAACAACTTACCCGGCGCGAACCCCGCCGCCCGCGCCGCGCTTCGCGAGAGGGAAGAACTGATGGCCCAAGCGGCACAATGGGGCCTCGAAGCGGGATTCCTGGGAATCGACGGCCACTTGGAGCCGCGGATGCAGGCGCTGTTGGAAGAATCCGTGAAACGCCTTTTCGGCGATTTCGAAGCCGAGCGTGACCGCCTGATGGCCGAGATCGGCTCTGCAGAGACGGCTTGGGATCAGGCCCAGCAGGTCATTACACTGTATCGATCCCGCTACGGAACCGGCGCGGAAGGCGAGCGCGCGGGCTGGCTGCGCCGATTGCGCAACTGGCTGTGGCAAACGCGGGACTATCGCTCGGCGATCGCCATTTCGCGGCGCGAGGCCCCGGCTCTTCGCGAGCTGCGATTGAGTCTCGCCAACGTAGAGCGTACGCGGCGCGTGGCCAATGGTTGGCGCGAGACGGCCGCTAAGGGTTTGGGGGCAAATTTCGAATTTCAACAACAACGGGCGGCCATCGCACGCGGAAGAAAAGAGAGGCACTCCAATGACGATCACAACACGAAACACTTCATTGCACGTCGAGCGAGTTGAAATGCCGGCTGCGGCAAACCTGCTGTCCGATCTCAAGTTCCCCCTACGGACTGAGGCGCGCGAATCATTACTCGCGATTCTGGATGCGGAGTGCGGCCAACTTCGACGCGCCGTAACCAACCAGGAGTACTCGACCATGCGCACAGCCGAACTAGACGCGGAACTGGCGACGACGCGTCTGCAGATCGGCCGAGTCGTCCTTGGCCAAGCCAAGACTGCGGCAGACACCGCGGATCGCCGTGGAAGCTTGCTAAAGATTCTGATCTGGGCTCTGTGTGCATCCGCGTGTTTTGCCGCCGAGTTCGTGTTGAGTTGGAACGCCCTCTGCTTTGTCCTAAACGTGGAGAAGTGTACCGTCTTGGGTGTGCTGCTGGGCCTCGCGCCGCCGAGCGGACTAGCAGTGCTGGAGGTGGTGATCGCACGCTTGTTCGAAGATCCCTGGCAAGAGTTGCGGGCGAGCGCTCAATCCACCCGGCGTACGGCCGTACGACTGTCCATGGCCCTATTGCTGCTCGCACTGGCTGCCGGGAACGGCATTACGATCTGGCATCTGGCGAAAGCCCGTGAAGTTGCGGCCCAGCTTGAGGCCGTTCTGGACCGGAGTTTGACGCCGGACGAGACCGAGAAAGAGATGGCAAATATTGATCGAACCGCAATCGACCGGGCTGTGCTATGGGTCAGCCTGTTGGTCTCAATCGACGGTGCGATCTTCCTACTGCTGAGCCTCGGCGCCGGCAAAGAGATTCATAACCGCCGAATTGCCGACCGCGACCTTGCCAGAGCTCGCTCCGAGCACGCCCGACTGGAAACGGAGGCCGCGAGGACTTCGGCCCAAGCGGATGCCGTTCACGAGAGTTGGAAAGCCATCACCGAGAAGGCCGAAGGGGACGCCGAACGGTACCGGGCATTCTGCCTTTACCTGCTCGCGCAACGGGAAGCGATGGCCTCCGCGGAACTGACTCTGGAACAACAGGTGTCTCACGCGCTCCAATTAGCGTGATATCATCGCCAGTCACATCGCGAAGGTTATTATGCAAAGCGAATTCGATGACTTGCCGCCGGAGTTAAAGGGCGCTCTTGCCCGCATGCTCGAAAGATCATCGAGCGAAGCCGGCCGGCAGACGGCTTGTGCCGTGATACGGCGAGAGCATGAGATCTGGCCGCTGGTGCAGCGAGTCATGGAAGAGGCACGAAACGAGGCGAAGGAGACCTCGGCGTTTGACCTCCTCTGGCGCACCATTCGGGGAGAGGTTCGGGCCACGATCCGTGTTGTTCTTCATCGAAAAGACGATGAGGACGTCGATGAGGTCGAACAGCAGACCGCCATCGAGGCCTTTCGAAAGAGAAACGAATACTCCATCGAGAAGGGAACCTTTCTCGTGTGGGTTCGAGGAATTGCCCGCAACCTGGCGAGGTGGCGGCGGACGCCAAACGTACCGGATGGGGAGATCGATCCGCCGCCTGTCCGGCCCAACCAGGACCGGTTGCTGCCGCCATCCGAGTGCTTCAGGCAAATTCTTTCCAAGATTCAGGAGAGAGAAGCTCACCACGTCGCGGTGTTCCTGCTCCATAGATACCTCGAGTGGCTACCGTTGAGCATCGCCGATGAGTTGGGCGCCAAGACCATTCACGATCTTGCTTCGTTGGTCGTGAGCGAAATCCAGGAGAAGGTTCACGGATTGAACGCGAGAGAGCTCTTCGCGCGTCTTTTGGTGAAGGCAAAGGCGGCTGGGGATGTAAAGCTGATGGACCTGTATGGGGACGAGACCCCCAACAATGCGCTCAGTCATTGGTCCGGGGGAGTCGCCCGCTGGATGCGAGGCCAGGTGATCGGCGGCGGTAAGCGATTGTTGACGTGTGTCTGTGAGCTGAGGGCGGGGGCGCACGAGCGCCTAACTTTTCTCTGGTCGAGGTTTCTTCGCCGTTCGCTCGCCGATCTGTGCCTCTGCGCAGACGAAACTCTCCTCGCGATATTGGCCGTTTTCCGTTGCGACTTCCCGAAGTTGTCGGACCTTGCGCTGGCGGAGGTTGAGCATTGCACCGGGCCTCTCAAGAATGACATCGTGCCCGACAGGACCTTGGCGCAATGCAGCAGGGGCAGCCTGGCTGACGATCTGGTCATCTGGCGTGAGAGGATTCAAAACATGTTGGTTGCGAAGTGCAAGGATTGGAATGTGGTGGCGTACGCGTACTTATGCGGCGCGCTGCCCGGAATCGTAGGGCCGGCGAAAGGAGGCGTGGCATGACCGGCACAGAATCTCACCCCTCATTACAAATGATGGAGCGCTATCTCGACGAGTCTCTGCCGGATTGCGAGCAGTCCGCTCTCGAGGATCACCTAGCTGAATGCGCTGAGTGCATGGAGACGTTGCATCGCATGGACTCGCTGCTTTTCTCAGGCTTCACGGCGAAATCTCACGCAGCCGCCATAGCGGCCGAAGAGTTTCAGACCGATCCCCTGGTGAACGCGCTGCGTGCCGCTCAGCAAATTTATGGTCAGTATGCAAACACGCTGCGTGGCTGGCTGGACTCGGCTGCGGCGCTATGGGAGGCGAGCCCCTCGTCGCCCTGGGGTGAACAGGGAGTAGTCCCCGTTCGCTCCCAGCCGGATACCCCGTTGCAGGTAACACTTCAGGCAGACGAGACTCGGGCCACGATTAACGTTCACAGAACGACCATGACGGTGGTCGTCGCGGTTCAAAGGCGGAGCACCGATCTGGTACTGCTTTTTGGGAGGGAGCCGGGAGGCACTGTCCTCGTTGCGCCTCTTGAACCAGGCCAAGAGGCCAGCACCGTAGTTTTTTCGGCGGTTTCCCAGGGAGAATACTACCTTGCCCTGGCGCCACGGGAGCTTACGAGGCAGACGCCATAATACTGCTTCGCAGAAAATTCACACCGAATAGAAACGAAGGCGTGGGCGGCTGTCAGATAAAGAGTGGAGGCGATTGGCGATGCGACGGTCAAACGGTTCGGTGTCTGGCCTTGTGTGTAGGCTCCATCGGCTTTCCGGTTCACGCTGCGCGCTCCGGGTTTTGGGGCGTGGGCGGGGTGTCGGGCGGAATGAGAGGTCTGGTTTGCCATCCGGTACACATGCGAATTTGACCTCGAACAGTGCGGCGAGTCGCGGTGACGTAGACCTCGAGAATCTGATAATTGAGTTACTACGATGAAGCGCGTTCGTATATGTGCACTTGTTATCGGCCTGGGCCTTTGCTCTCAGGCGAGCGGGCAAAGTGGCATCATCACGACCGTCGCGGGAAGCGGAGACGTTGGATCCGGCAACGGCGCCTTCTCCGGTGACGGCGGGCTGGCGACTTCGGCGGAGTTGAACAATCCCACCGGCGTCGCCCTGGATGCTTCCGGCAATCTCTTCATCGCGGACTACTTTAACAGTGTGGTCCGGAAGGTGTCGGCCAACGGCATTATCACGACCGTTGCTGGCAACGGAACCCGCGGCTTCTCCGGTGATGGCGGACCGGCTACTTCGGCGGGATTGAACCAGCCTGCGGGTGTCGCAGTGGACAGTTTCGGCGATCTGTTCATCGCGGACAATTTGAATAATCGAATCCGGAAAGTATCGCCCGGCGGTGTCATCACGACTGTCGCGGGCAACGGAACCCAGGGCCTCTCCGGTGATGGTGGACCGGCTACTTCGGCGGAGTTGACCTTTCCCACCGGCGTTGCCGTGGATGCTTCCGGAAATCTCTTCATCGCGGACGGAAACGATCGAATCCGAAAGGTGTCGGCCAGTGGCATCATCACCACCGTCGCTGGCAACGGACCCTTCGGCTTCTCTGGTGACGGCGGTCCGGCGACTTCGGCGCTGTTGAATTTTCCCGAGGGCGTCGCCGTGGATGTCTCCGGCAATCTCTTCATCGCGGACACCAACAACAACCGAATTCGAAAGGTCTCCCCGGCCGGGATCATCTCGACCGTCGCTGGCAACGGAACCCCGGGCTTCTCCGGTGATGGCGGACCGGCTACTTCGGCGGAGTTGACCTTTCCCACCGGCGTTGCGGTGGATGCTTCCGGAAATCTCTTCATCGCGGACCTCAAAAACAATCGAATCCGAAAGGTGTCGTCCAGCGGTATCATCACGACCGTCGCGGGCAACGGAAGCCCGGGGTTCTCCGGTGACGGCGGCCCGGCGATTTCGGCGGAGATGTACCAACCTGCAGGTGTCGCGGTGGACGCTTCCGGCAATGTCTTCATCGCGGACGAAAACAACAATCGAATCCGGGAGGTGTCGGCCGCAGCGTCCACCACGGGAAATCCCACTTCGCAGACGATCACCTTCGGCGCGCTGAGCAATATGACGCTTGGCGCATCGCCGTTCATGATCAGCGCAACGGCCAGTTCGGGGTTGGCGGTCACCTTCGCTTCGATGACTGCGTCGGTCTGCACTGTGTCGGGAAGCACAGTGACGATCGTCGCGGTGGGGACGTGCTCAATCACAGCCAGCCAAGCCGGTAATGCCAACTATGCGGCGGCCACTCCGGTGACCCAGTCCTTCACGGTTAACTCCCCTGCCGGGGCGAGTGGGCAAGGCGGCATCATCACCACCGTCGCGGGCAACGGAACCCCTGGTTTCTCCGGTGATGGCGGGCCAGCGACTTCGGCGGAGTTGAACAGTCCCACCGGCGTCGCCGTGGATGCTTCCGGCGATGTCTTCATCGCGGACGAAACAAACAATCGAATCCGAAAGGTGTTGGCTAGCGGCATTATCACAACCGTCGCTGGCGACGGAACCTCGGGCTTCTCTAGTGACGGAGTGCCAGCGACTTCGGCGTCGTTGTACAACCCCATCGGTGTCGCCGTGGATGCTTCCGGGAATATCTTCATCGCGGATTTTTTCAACTATCGAATCCGGAAGGTCTCTACCAGCGGCATCATTACAACCGTTGCGGGCAGCGGGACCTTCGGCTTCTCCGGTGACGGCGGACCGGCGACCTCGGCGTCGTTTCGCAATATCATCGGTGTCGCCGTGGATGTTTCCGGGAATATCTTCATTGCTGATACCGATAACAATCGAATCCGGAAGGTGTCGGCCAGCGGCATTATCACAACAGTTGCGGGCAACGGAACCCAAGGCTTCTCCGGTGACGGCGGGCCGGCGACTTCGGCGTCGTTTCACACTATCTTAGGCGTCGGCGTGGATAGTTCCGGGAATATCTTCATTGTGGACGCCGATAACAATCGAATCCGGAAGGTGTCGGCCAGCGGCATCATCACTACGGTCGCAGGCAACGGGACCTTTGGCTTCGCCGGTGACGGTGGCCCGGCGACTTCGGCGGAGTTGGCCAACCCCGCAGCGGTAGCCGTGGATGCTGCCGGCAATCTCTTCATCGCCGACTACAATCGAATCCGGGAGGTGTCGTCGGCCAGCGGCATCATTACTACAGTCGCGGGTAACGAAAGGGCTGGTTTCTCTGGTGACGGCGGACCGGCGACTTCGGCGGAGTTGAGCTTTCCCACCGGCGTCGCCGTGGATGCTGCCGGCAATCTCTTCATCGCTGACAACAATCGAATTCGCGAGGTGTCAGCGTCCGCGACGGGGAATCCGGCTTCGCAGATGATTACGTTCGGCGCGTTGAGCAATGTAACGCTTGGCGTAGCTCCGTTCACGATTACCGCAACGGCCAGCTCGGGGTTGGACGTCACCTTCGCTTCGACGACTACATCAGTCTGCACCATATCGGGAACCACCGTGACGGTCGTCGCGGTGGGGACATGCTCAATCACGGCCAGCCAGGCCGGTAACGCCAACTATGCGGCGGCAACTCCGGTGACCCAGTCCTTCACGGTTAACCCCGCTGTCGGGACGAGTCTGCAAATTCAGAGCCTGACCCTGACACCAAACTCAGTGGCGGGCGGGGGGATCGTCGTGGGAAGCGTGGCGCTCTCCGCAGCGGCGCCTTCCGGCGGTGCGGTTGTGGCTCTCTCTTCCGCTTCGAGCAAAGCAACCGTGCCTAACACAGTTACCGTTCCGGCAGGGGCCACCTCGGCGACATTCACCGTTTCAGTCGGGACAGTAAGCTCCATCCAATCGGTTACGATTACGGCTTCATATGGCGGAACTTCGGCGCAAGCTAGTCTAATTCTTACGGTACCGCCTCCCACTAATTCACAGTGCACGAACATCAGCGGGAATTGGACCGGGACAGAGTCAGGCTCGTATACGGTGACTATCGTCGCGACCACAGAGACGGATGTATTTACGAATCCGGTGAGCGGAAGCGGCAATGTGACAATCACGCAGACTGGTTGCTCGATTCAATACAATCCGATCAGCGGCACAGGCTTGATTGGCTCGAACCTTACGCCGAGCCAATTGGCGTCCATGACCCGCACAGGCACAGTAAGCGGCAACACCCTGAGTGTCACGGGCCTAGTCGCCCTGGTCAACACGGTCGCAGGTTCGCTGGCCGGCTACAGCATTACCAACATCAGCAACAATCTTATGACGGCCACTGGCCAGGTGGTGGGCAACGTCATAACGCTGAAAGAGACCGGCACCTTTGTGGCGTCGGGCACCTATCCCGCCGGCTCGTTCACGGTGACGATTACGACCTCGTCTACAACTACCTTCTCAGGAACGCCATTGCAAATCACGACCTTACCCAAGTTGCCATTACTAACAGTGGGCACGTTCTACTCGCAATCCCTGGTGGCCAGTGGCGGAAATCCGCCCTACACCTGGTCGTTGATTTCCGGGGCGCTTCCCCCTGGAATCCAGATGTCGAGCACAGGCGTAATCACTGGCACTCCGACAACTATTGGGACAGCAACATTCACGGTGCGCGTGACGGATGCCAAGGCCTCAACTGCGACGCAGACCTTTATTCTAGGGGAGCAGCTTCCGATCACCGAGTACATAATACCCACTGGGGGTAGCGAGCCCCGCGGCATCACTGCGGGGCCGGATGGCGCGCTGTGGTTTACCGAATTCAGCGGGGCCGTCGGGAGGATCACCGCCGCCGGGGTCTTCACTGAGTATCCGATACCCACTGCGAATAGCGAGCCCTTCGGCATCACTACGGGCCCGGACGGGGCGCTGTGGTTTACCGAGTCCAGCGGAGCCGCTAACAAGATTGGGCGGATCACCACCGCCGGGGTCTTCACTGAGTATACGATACCCACTCCGAGCGGCGGGCCCTTCGGGATTACTGCGGGGCCGGATGGGGCCCTGTGGTTTACCGAGGGGGCCGGTAAGATCGGCCGGATCACTACAACCGGGACCATTACCGAGTACCCGACGCCCACGGCGAATAGCGGGCCCAATGGGATCACCGTCGGGCCGGACGGGGCCCTGTGGTTTACCGAGGGCCTCGGAGGCCAGATTGGGCGGATCACCACCGCCGGGGCATTCACCGAGTATCCGATCCCCAATGCGCTTGGCAGACCCTTCGGGGTCATCATGGGGCCGGATCGGGCCCTGTGGTTCACCGAGGAGGGATTTGCTGGGGATCCCACCATCACCAGTAAGATCGGCCGGATCACTACCACCGGGAGCATTACTGAGTACCCGACACCCACTGCAAACAGTGCGCCCGTCTGGATCACCGTGGGGCCGGACGGCGCTCTGTGGTTTACGGAGTCCGCTGCCAACCAGATTGCGCGGATCACAACCGCCGGAGCCATCACCGAGTACCCGACGCCCACGGCGGAAAGCGGGCCCACAGGGATCACCCTGGGGCCGGATGGGGCTCTATGGTTTACCGAGTACCTTGACCGGATCGGGCGGGCTTCGATCCCGGTGGCCGGAGCACCTCCTTCGATCACACCTGGCGGTGTCGTTCCTGTCGATAGCACAGTGAACACCATCCAGCCCGGCGAATGGGTATCGATTTACGGGACTAATCTCGCCAATGCGACTGTGGCCTGGAACGAGAATTTCCCAACGTCCCTCGGCGGCACAGGTGTGACGATCGACGGGAGGCCGACATATCTTTCGTTTGTTAGTCCGACCCAGATCATCTTGCAAGCACCTAACGATACAGCGACTGGTTCCGTACCCGTAGTCGTAACAACCGCGAGCGGAACTGCTACTTCGACCGTGACGCTGGCCCCAGTTGCGCCCTCGTTTCTCCTGTTCGATAGTCAACATGTTGTTGGAATCATTCTCGGGTCGGATGGGACTTACAACATCATCGGGCCAACGGGTAATTCACTTGGGTACACAACAGTTGCCGCGAAGGCAGGAGACAAGATTGAACTTTTCGCCATGGGGCTTGGCCCGACCAACCCGACTGTGGCGGCTGGGCAAGCGTTCTCCGGCAAAGCACCGACGACGAATCCGGTAAAACTTCTCATCGATAACGTGAGCGTAACGCCGGCTTCTGCCGAATTGTCCAGCGCCGGTGTTTACCAGATCAATCTGACTGTTCCGGCGGGTCTCGGGACAGGGGATGTCCCGCTCGTGGCGACCATGGGGGGCGTGAAAACACCGTCAGGAGTCGTGATTTCGCTTCAGTAGTTTGACTCTCTCTCGAACCATTTCCGATGCTCACGGCTCGATGACGAATCCGGCGAACACAGCGGCAACTGTTACGGCCACGCGGATCGTCAAGAACACGTCGGGCAAGGACAGTTTGGATCGAGACGGTGCAGGGTTCTGCAAAGCAGCAAGATGTACTCCGCACTGGAGTTGCGCAAACTCACCCAGTAGCACAGAGTCTTGAAGCGCAGAATCTTCAACCGGGACAAGAGGCCAGTAGTATTTGCTCCCGTTCCCCTGTTTGGCTACTACCCCTCCGTGGCGCCGTTGGAGCTTATGCCCCGCGCTTTCCGTAATAGTCCTGCCCGGCTGGCCGGGAGGCCTACTATCGCAGAAAAACTTCGCGGCACGGAAACAAAGCCCGACTTGTGAATCAGGTGGGAGTAGGAGGCGGTTTACGATGCGGCGCTTACTCATTCTAGTTCTAGCCTTTGTGTGGACTCTTCCGGCGGAAGATGTCGCCTTTCAAAAGGTTCGGATGTTGGTTCCCGAGGGGAAAAAGGGGCGTCTGGTTGAGCGCCAAGTGGATCTGGTATTTACTGACGGCGGAGGTGTACGCGTCCTGCGCAAGGGCGCGGAAATCAAGAGCGTTCCGGCTGCCAACATCGACAAAATCAGTTATGACTTCGCCAAGCGTCACCGGGTGGCGGAGGGTGCAATTGTTATGGCGGCTTCGCTCGGCGCTGGCGCCGTCACGATGCTGACGAAGACCACGAGTCACTGGCTGGCGGTCGAATATCACGAGGCGAACGAGCCCAAACTGCTGACGCTGCGGCTCGACAAGAGCGACTATCGCGCGGTCATTTCGGCGGCAGAAGCCCGGACTGGAAAGAAGGTCGAAATCGCGACGCAGGGAGGCGGCCCGGAGCGCGTCACGAAGGGCAGTACCAATGTGGATCAAGTGGTTGCCTTTCCGGTGGAGAAGGTGGAGGCCGCGGCACGGAAGGCAATGGAAGCGAACTCCTGCACGATAGGCAAACAGGAACCCGGCCTCTTGGACTGCAACCGTCCGGTCGATGGCGAGATCTACAAGGGGGAGAAAGTGGTGGTGACCTTCACCCCCGAAGGTGCCGGTACGCATGTACGGGTGGAGACTCGCAAAGGAGTGATGGGGCGCGCGATGAAAAAGAATTGGTCCAAACCGGTTTTTGATGAGATGATGCGGCTGCTGGCAAGTTGAGGCTCGTGCCGTTATCAAAAACGAGATTTATCGAAATTCTGGCGTCTCGCCGCTACCAACCGGAAGGCGATGTGATAAAGTGACTCTCTCCGATCCTCGGACATCGCGGCCGTGCTGGGCGGGCTACCGATATGTGTGGTTATGGGTTCTTGGTTCCGAATTGCCGCGTTGCGTGCTCTGACTGCCCTGCCAACATGGGCGAATTTCAAGGTAAAGACTGGACTCCTGCGCCTACGCAGATGCTGTATCAGGTTATGCAGAAACTACGTGATCACCTCGGCCAAGCAATCGCGGCTTTCCAAGCTTTTCCGCCCATGGTGGGAGACGGTGTGCTGAACGGTCTTGCCAACGTCGACAACGCTGGGTCCGGGCTTTGTCGATTGCTTTTCTGTTATGTGCTGCTTCGTGAGAGGACGGATGTGTATGAATCGCTTGAAATCGCATTTGTTCGTGGGTGGCTGTGTTCTTGTGAGCTTGTGTTCACATGCTTGGGCTGCTGATCTTCTTTTTGGTCAAACACAGACGGGCACGATCAGTTCGGCAGCACAGATCAACATATACAACTTAAGCGCCAACACCGGCGACGTCATCGATTTCACCGTACTCGCGACAAGCGGGAATCTGAGCCCGCACATCCAAGTTTTTACGTCGAATGGAACGATGCCGTTCGCTGCGGCCGAAAACACATTTGTTGGTTGCGCCGGCGGTCCCGTGGAGTTGAATACGGTCACACTACCGGCTAGCCCGGGTGGTACCTACAACGTATGGATCAACGACTGCGGGAGCACGAATACGGGCGACTACGTCATATACGCGCAGCGGACGAACAATCCATCCGGGGCTGCAACTCTTCCTTTTGCCCAGACAACGACAGGTGCGATCAACCTGGCGACCCAAAATAACACTTACACGTTTGGCGGTACAGCGAACGACGTGCTGGATTTCTCCGTGCTCGCCACAAGCGGCGGCCTGATTCCAAGGATTCGACTTTACAACCCCAACGGGTCGCTACTATCCTCTGCAGAAAACACATTTACTGGCTGCGCAGGCGGTGAACTGGAGATGAACACCGTTGCCCTCCCGACAACAGGTACCTATACCGTTCTTCTCGGGGACTGCAATGACACAAACAGCGGCAACTACTCGATGTTCGTGCAGAGCACGAAAAATCCGGCCGGGGCCGTCACTGATGTCCTTTGGGGCCAGGTGCAGACCGGCACGATCAACGTGGTGGCTGGGTTGGTGCAGAGTAACGCCTATCGCTTCTACGGCACAGCCGACGACACACTGGATTTTACGATTGTTGCCACAAGCGGCAAGCTCGACCCAAGGGTTCGCGTTTACAGCCCCGATGGCACGCTTTTGATCTCGGCAGAAAACACATTTACTGGCTGCGCAGGCGGCCCTTTACTGATAAACAACGTCGAACTTCAAACGAGCGGCGCTTATGTTGCGCTTATTGACGACTGCAATCACACAAATGGCGGCAACTATAACCTCTCGACGGAATGCTTTGGCGTCTGCGCCTCGCTGACTGTGCAGACGATCAGCTTTAACGCGCTGGCCAATCAGGTGTTGGGTTCGGCCCCATTCGCACTCAGCGCTACCGCCGATTCCGGCCTTACTGTAACGTTTGCTTCGAACACGCCTTCGGTTTGCACGGTTTCTGGAGTCACCGTGACGCTGGTCGCCGCGGGCACGTGCTCGATTACCGCGAGCCAGCCCGGCAATTCCACTTACGCTGCGGCGACGCCGGTCACTCAGACATTCACGGTCAATCAGGCGGGCGCGGGTGGCAGCCCGCCAGTCGGTAACTGCACCTATTCCCTGGCGCCAGCGGCGCAAGTTTTGTCGGCTGCGGCGGGAACTGGGACCGTCGGTGTTCTCACCTCCGCCGGTTGCCCGTGGACAGCATCGTCTGCGGCCTCGTTCCTGTCGATCACATCTGGCTCCAGCGGGACAGGTCCCGGTGTTGTCCAGTTTTCCGCAACAGCCAATACCTCCCAGGCTGCCCAAACGGGAACGCTTACGATTGCGGGGCAAACGGCGACGATCAACCAGGCCGGAACAGCGCCGTTGCTACTCCTGAGCCCCAGTTCCCTCGCAGTTCAGTGGAGGCAACAAGGTCCCCTCCCTGTCCCTATCTCGCTTTCGGTTTTCACTGGGGCGCCCTCGCTAAACTATACGGCCACGGCGTCCTCCATGGGGAACTGGCTCAGCGTGAGTCCCGCTTCGGGCACGGCACCGGCGACCATAATCGCTAGCGTGAGCCCATCCTCACTTCAGCCTGGCACATACCAGGGAACCGTTCTCGTAACTGCGCCAACGGCGAACCCGCCTTCTCAATCCTTCGCCGTATCGCTCACGGTGATCGCAGCCGGATTGCCCGGATTGTCCGTCACAACAACGAGTCTGAGTTACTCCTTTTCTCAGGGAGCGCAGCAAGTTCAACAGCAGCGGATTCTGATCGGCAACTCCGGCGGCGGTACACTGTCCTATAGTGCTTCCGCGTCGACCAATTCCGGCGGCAACTGGTTGTCGTTGACGCAGGATGGAGCCGGCGCAACGCCTTCAACGCCCGATCCGCTCACCCTCAGCATAGACCCCAGCAGTTTAGGAGTCGGTACATACACGGGCCGGATTACTATAACTGGGGCCGGTACGATGCAGAATATCCCGGTAACCGTGACCGTTAGCGCGGTACAGCAGACAATCCTCCTGTCGCAAACGGGTCTCACTTTTACTGCGGTCGTAAACGGAGGAGTTGTGCCGCCGCAGACCTTTGGCATCCTTAACAGTGGCAATGGTTCCATGGATTGGTCTGTATCGAGCTCAACCGTCACGGGCGGAAACAACTGGCTGTCGATCACGCCGAACTCGGGAACCACAGACGCAAGCGCGTTAACCGTTCCGCTTGTAACCGTGTCCGTGAATCCAGCTAATCTGGCCCCAGGCCAGTACAGCGGGCAGATCCAAGTTACGTCGGTTGCGGCGGATGACACGCCTCAGTTCGTTTCGGTGATTCTGAACGTCCTGCCAGCCGGGAGCAACCCGGGACCGCTTGTCCTTCCCACGGGACTGATCTTCACGGAAGCCGCCGGGGGTACTCCAGCGAGCCCGCAAGTCGTCACTTTGTCGAATCTTACCGCTTCGCAACTGACCTTCGCTACGGGGAAGCTGACCATCGATGGAGCCAACTGGTTCTCGGTGACGCCGGCGACGGGTACCGCAACGCCCACCCAGGCAACGACTCTGACAGTTTCCGTCAGCAGCGCCGGGCTGTCTCCGGCGATCCGGCAGGGCGTGCTTACACTGCTTTTTCAGGATGGGTCGGTACGGACGGTGAACGTTCTTTACCTGTTGGCGACCGGTGGCGTTTCAAGCACGACGAATGCACGTGTTTCCCGTCCGCTGGCAGCAGGCGGGAGTTGCACCCCGACTAAACTTCTGCCGCTGGTCACCTCTCTCGGGCCGGAGTTCACGGTACCGGCTGGATGGCCTAACACCGTCGCAACACAGGTCGTCGACGATTGTGGCAACCCCGACGTGAGCGGAACGGTGACCGCCACGTTTTCCAATGGCGACCCCCCATTGCCACTCATTTCCCTGAAAAATGGTAACTGGACGGGAACCTGGCAGGTTCGCAATGCGAATGCCTCGGTGATTGCGATTACGGTCAATGCCGACAATCCGAGCCTGAAAATCTCGGGCTCTATTTCGGTTTCGGGAAGCCTTCAGAGTTCGGCCAATGCGCCAGTCATGGCAGCCCGCGGTATCCTGAATGCCGCCAGTTATTCGGTGTCGGCGCCTCTATCACCAGGCTCAATTATTTCCATCTCCGGCTCGGACCTGGCCAATGGAACTTCGAGCACCCCGACGCCTCCGCTAGGTACCCAGCTTTCCGGGACGCTTGTCATAATTGGTGGCCGACCGGCGCCGTTGATCTATGCGGGCCAGGGGCAAATTTACGCCATCATCCCGTACGGATTGCCGGTAAATACTCAGACACAGGTCATCGTGCAACAGGGTAACGCATACACGACGCCCGAGCCGATCACGCTGGCATCTGCTCAGCCGGCCTTTTTCACCGAGGCTCAGAACGGGACGGGGCAAGCGATCGTCGTCAGGCCGGAGGATGGCGAACTGGCAGAGCCGGGGAGTCCTGCGCAATCGGGAGACGAAGTTGTGTTCTACGGGACCGGCATGGGCGACGTCACGCCAACGGCAGTCGCCGGCCAAGCGGCATCGTCATCGCCGCTGATGAGCGTGTCTGCCCCCGTGTCAATGTCCATTGGTGGACAAACGGCCGCGGTCAAGTTCGCTGGGCTTGTGCCCGGATTTACCGGTCTGTACGAGGTCAACGCTATCGTGCCGGCCGGGGTGACGGGCGACTCCGTGGCTGTGGTGCTCACGGTCGCCGGGCAGCCGAGCCCGACCGTGACGATGGCCGTGAAGTGATCCGCGGTAGCAACCGCCTGGTCTTGTGCAGGGTCTGATGCAGATCAGGTCCAGGTGCCTCAGGATGCGCAGACAGGCGCTGCCGTCCCTGTCTATCTAGTCATCGGATCCAGTTTCGGCCAGTAAGGCGTGACGAATCGCCATTTCACACGATTGAGCCAGAACAAGCTTCAATAATAAATAAACTGTCCGTTCTTCTGCGCGGAACACCCCGAAACCTCCAATAGCGACTGTCGGCCCTACCGATCTCCTTTCTTTTGGGGTGTTGGATGGCCGGGTATCCAGGGATGCCGCTGAATTTGATGGCGGCGTGAAACGTCCGGGACTCCGCTGTCAGGTTAGAGGCGAGACCACAAGGGCTCGCGCTAATGGTGTCCGGCTCGGGCGCTATTCCAGTTGAACAGGAGAGGCAAGCATGATTAACCACAAAACGATTCAGGTTTCCTGGCTGTTAGCAGGAGCCCTTCTATTTTGCGCTTCCGCGTTCGCCCAAGACGGCAAAGGTGAAATCGCTGGTTTCGGCGGCGGCTTGGCAATCACCGGTGGAGGCGTCAACCCATTAGTCGGCGGCTCCGGGGATGTCCGGGTGATCGACAATCTGCGCATTTTCGGTGAATTTAGCTATTCGCCACTTAATTCGCTCGCTACATCCGCCGCGAATGAGGTTTCGGCTGTAACCGGCCTGAATGTAACCGCGAAGGTGAAGCTATTCGACTTCGGGGGGGGAATCGACTACAGCTTCGGCTCCTCGAAAAGGGTCGTTCCGTATGTTCTGGCGGCGGTGGGTGTGGGCCACACTTCAGTGTCGGCGTCCGTCAATGTTAACGGGGTCACTGGGACCGGAAGCATGAGCACAGACTCCGTGTACTTGGGTATCGGCGGCGGCGTGCGCATCTATGCAGGCCGGAATTGGGGGATCAAGCCAGAGTTTCGCTATCAGCGCTATGGCGGCTCTCTCGCATCGAACTCGGCCATCTTCACAGCTGGGCTTTTCTATCAGTTCGGTAAATGAACCGCTCGTTTCACCGGTCGCTTTAAGGTCGCGACTTTTTCGAGGCGGGCGGTCGACGACCGCTCGCCTTTTTCGCTGTCGTCCTCACTTCGTCCTCCTCCCCTTCGTGCCTCTTCACGGTTAAGTCGTCGAAGCCCATAATTCTCTCCAAAACTGCGCGAACGGCCCGCTCTGAGACCAATGCCCCACAAGGAGGTCAGATGATGAGCTGGCTAATCGTGATACTCGATGTCATCCTCGATCAAGGGGGATGGTAAAGGCCACCGGGGGCGCCTGCGGGCGCCCCCTTGGCTCAGAGGGCTTGCGGCGTGCTAGGTCCATGTGTGGCGCGTCGTTTCTCGATGCTGTATGCTGACTTTTTCCGACGGACTCATGAACGTACTCGTGGTGCTGCTGCTCTTATGCTCGACGTCTTTCGCGGCGGAGTCGGTTCCTGTGCTAATGCCCGGAATCCCGGTGGTCGGCAGGCTCCTCCCATCGGCCTCGATGTCGTACCGGATCGTGTCCGATGAAGACTTTCGTGTCTTGCTACAACAGGGTCATTGGGACTTTGCGATCGACATAGTAGAACCCGAAGGCGGTGCCGTCCGCCGCACCGTGGATGCGTTCGAATACGAACTCGAATCTGCCAGTTTGGTGCACGGTCCAGCTTTGCTTCGCATTCGGCGCGTCGATTCGGACGCCAGGCTGGCTGATTTTACACTCAGCATCGCAGATCTTTCGGAGGCCGGCCGAGCCGACGCCGAACTTTGGATGCGTGCGGAGGACGCGATGACGGCTGCGCGAGAGATGGGTAAGCGGGGCTCGTCGGCGGCGAGACAGGAGGCCGTTAGGCTATCACGAGAGGCGCTCCGTCTGTGGGAGCAGACCGGCGAACCCAACGCCGTCCTCCGATCATCCCTTCTACTGGCGGATGCGCTGCACCTCGCGGCCTCATATGACGAGGCGCTCGAAGGATACACAAAAGCGCTCCATGCTGCTGACTCGGCGCACAGCCGCGCGGAGTGCCTGGCGAATCGGGGTTCGACGTATTGGCGACTCGGCCGCTTTTCCGAGGCGCTAAAGGACATGCGTGAGTCGCTCGCGATCTGGAAGACTCTGCCGGTCCAGAGCGGTTTGGGGGACGTGTTCAGCAACTTGGGCCTTGTGTTGTGGGAGATTGGCGAATATGACGATAGCCTCCTTGCTTTCCGCGACGCTGCGAGTGTGATGCGAACTCTGGGAAGTCGCCGGGGCCTTGCGTTTGTAGCCAATAATTCGGCTCTTGTAGAGGGCACCTTAGGGAATTATCACGCTTCGGCGCAATCCTTTGAACGTGCCGCCGCTCTCTTCGACGCCTTAAGAGATCGACTGGCGGCGGGACGGGCTCGCACAAATTCCGCTCGAATCTACCTCAAATTAGGAAACCCCCTGCAGGCGGAGTCTGCTGCGCGCCGCGGGCTCGCGTTAGTGGAAATGAGCGGGAATCAGGCCGCGCTCGCTGAAGGGCTGAATCTACTCGGTGAAGCCCTTGCCGCGCGCGGCCTGAAGGACGATGCGTTGGAGCAGTTCCACAGGGCTTTGTCCCTGGCTCGGGCCGTTGCGGATGCCCGGGCGGAAGCCAACGCGCTCACAAACATTGGATGCGTCCTTTTAACCACCAACGGGCGTGCTGCAGGCATTGCATTTCTGCAAGACTCGCTGAAGCTATGGAGACGGTTCGGATCTCCCGAGGTGGAAGCCAGCGTTCTTTTTCATCTGGCTGTTGGACAACGGGATCAGGGTGACTTACCCGCGGCCGGAGATTCCATCCAGGCAGCCCTCAAGATCACCGAGGCCCTCCGGACTCACGTCGCGCCAGTTGATTTACGCATAGGTTTCATCGCCGATCGCCTCCAACTTTACGACGCGGCGGTCGATATCTTCGAGCGAAGGGGACAGGTCGAGCAAGCCTGGAACGCCGCCGAGATGTCGCGGGCGCGCGGATTGCTCGACAGCGTTCCGGACAGTCGCGCCGGGAGCGACCAGCAACGCCACCTCCGCCAGGAATTAAACGCCGAATCGGTCCGCATCGCACGCGGCGGCTCGCGCGATGCCGACCAAGAGCGCAAACGATTGGACCTGATATCCGCGGAATTGGTACGCCTGGAGGAAAGCGAAGCCTCATCGGACTCGTTAGTCGCGGCACATGTCGCGACCCTCGCCACCGTGCAGCGGGTCCTCGCCGACGACACGGCGATTTTGGAATACACCGCCGGGGAACCGGCGTACGCGTGGGTGATCACCAAGAAATCGATCTCCTCATACCCGTTGCGCCATCTAGCATTGCTCTCGTCGTTAGCACTCAATTTGGCGCACCTCGTGCTCACCAGCGAGGCAGAGTTAGCCGGTGGCGGTGAGGCCCGGTATCGAAAAACGGTGTTGGAACTCGCCGCCGCTGTCGTCTGGCCCGCGCTTCCGCACCTGGAGACCGCGACGCGCCTTCTGATTGTCACGGACTCGCGATTGGATCTTCCAGCATCGATATTGCCGCTGCCCGGGGGCGATGCCGTTATCGATCGTTTTGAAGTGCTTGAGGCCCCTTCTGCCGGGATGTTCGTCGAGCTTGCGAACAGACATGCGCCGTTCCGTGCAAAATGGCCGGTCGCCATACTTGCGGACGGCGTATTCTCCCGCGAAGACCCACGCGTGACGGCTCCCACTGCCGACACCTCTACGGCTTTTCCTCGGTTGGTTTTCTCCGGCCGGGAAGCGGCGACCATCGCATCTTTGATCCCGGAACCAGATCGGCTGCTTCTTCTCGGATTCGACGCTACCAAGAGGGCCTTCACATCGGGACGATTGCGGGGCTACCCGATAGTACACGTCTCTACGCACGCAGCATTTGATCGGAAGACGCCGGCTTTGGTCTTTTCTCTCGTCAATCCCGATGGATCGGCGCGCGACGGGTTTTTGACCTCGGACGAACTAGCCGGAACGGATCTTCGGAGCACGGAGTTGCTGGTTCTGAGCGCTTGCCACTCGTCGGCGGGGCCGGTGATTCCCGGAGAGGGGATCAAAAACTTGGCGAGATCCGCGCTTCTGGCCGGTGCAGCGCGTGTGATCGCCACGCGGTGGCCCGTTGACGATGAGGCTGGGAGTCGATTGTTCCAGCGGTTTTATGCGCTACTTTGGAAAGCCGGTCTGTCACCGGTTGCCGCGCTCCGGCAGGCTCAGATCTCGTTGCGCAGTGAGACACGGTTTCGCTCACCATACTATTGGGGAGCGTATTACTTAGTGGGGAAGCCGTGATGAATGAACAATCTACGGATCCTCGGCCCGGTCCGTTATGTGATGACGGGGAATACGAACGGCTGCGGCGACGCCTTATTATCTATTTCGAACGCCGAGGGTGCCTGGCAGCGGACATCTTGGCGGATGAGTGCTTCACACGACTGGTGGCTTCGATGAAGTCGGGGTGGCAGCCGAGTGGTTTGAGGACTTATGTGTATGGAATCGCCGGCAACGTCTACCTGGAATATATGCGGAGTGCGGGACGTCTGCTGGAGGAGCTTCCGGACAATGTTATCGCAGATTCAGATACACCGGCGGCACAGGACTCTCGATTGATTGCCCGTGAAGTGGTGGCTAAGCTGTCCTCGGAAGAACGGGATCTGATGGAGTCGCACTACCTTGACAGGGTCTCTTGGAAGGATCTGGCTGGCGGTATCGGCGTGACTGAGGGGGGGCTGCGGCTGAGGGTTATGCGCCTACGGAATAGGTTGATGGAGGACTTTGGAACCCAATTGAGTTCAGTCGGGCTGAAACGAAAGGCCAAGGCCCAGTCAGCTAAAGGTGGTGGCCAATGAGTACTGAGGGACATCCGGAAGACCGCCTGCTGCGTCGGTACCTTCTCGGCGATCGCATGGCGGGGGCGGAACAAGAACGCGTTGAGAAGTCCTATTTCGAGAGCGATGAGTGCCTCGACCACCTTCTTGAGGTCGAAGACGATCTCATCGACACCTACATCCGGGGCGGACTGTCGCCCGCGGAGCGCGCGCAGTTTGAGCGGCACTTTCTGGCGGCCAAGAGGCGCCGTGACCGTTACGAAGGGATGCGGGCTATTGCCGCCAGTTTTTTTCGTGATAGCCCGCGTACTCGTCATTCTTTTTTGAGGGGTTTCCGAGATTTCATCGTCATGCAGTCTCGCGCGGCGCAGGCGTCAATAGCTGTCCTGGGAGCTGGTGCCATAGTGGCGTTTGGCTTACTGGGTGCGGGTTACGTACGGCTATTGAGGGAAAACGCGAATGCACGTGTCCTACTGGCCAGTTCTCGACAAGAGCCCGCGCATGGGGTCCTGACGTTCACCTTGCGGCCTGGACTTCTTAGGTCCGGAACGGGGAGCGGCAACCAAATCCGTGTCGAGCCAGACAGCGAGTGGCTTGTTCTTCGCCTTGAGACGCCGGCTTTGCGTGAGTATTCTCGGTTTGAGGCCGCTCTGAGCACGGCGCCTGGCGAAGAGGTGCTTCGCCAAAACCGGCTCGCGCCCGCCGATGACACGATCGATCTTCGAATCCCCGCTGGGGTTCTGACGCCGGGCCAGGATTACACAGTCTCATTGGATGGGCTTGGACCGGACGGAGATCGCGTGGATCTACAATCGTATGCATTCCACGTGACGAAGTAACGGGTCTGTCGATTGGTCGGAGGGTTCCGGAGACGGATTGGTCACGTGGTTGATCGATTCAGAATTCGAGGCGAAAGAGAAGCTGAATCTGACGCGCGGTTTCTTGAAACGGGACGAGTGACGGGAATCCGCTAGCCTGGCCCGTTCGGCCGTAGAAGGCGTCGCCGAAGGTGGGCGAGGTTATCTGTGAATCCGGCTGGCCGAGGTTCGCATGATTGAGCACGTTAAAAGCGTCGGCGCGAAGCGTCAGCCGCCCACTCTCGCCCAACGCCCGCACCGGGAAGGAACGGCTTAACGATACATCCACGTTGAAAAACCCTGGTCCTGTGAAAGCGTTCCTCCCAGTTGAGCCGAGCTGTCCCGGTGCGGGCGCTGTGAACTGGCTGGGATCCAGGATCTGAAATCCTCCGGGTACCGGCGTCCGGACGCCAATCGGCGACTCCCCAGTGAGATCGGCGCGGGTGTTGAAGATGGTTCCGCCCGATACCGGCTCAGTACTTGGGGCATAAACGGTGAAGGGAAACCCCGATCGGAATGCCGCCATTTGAGAGATCTTCCAATCGCGCAACAGGCCCTTCGCCCCATGAACCGAGGGCAAGGGCCATATCGAGTAGAAGACCAAATTCTGTCGCTGGTCAAAGTCGGAGCTCGCCTTGTCGGAACGGCTATCGAATTGTTGTGAGAATGTTCCGACGGGGGGAGGGGGCGCCGTAGGAACCAGGCTCGCGAAGTTCAGATCGAAGAAGGCGCCTGCGAGCGGATCGCTCTGATTGTCGATGGAATGGCTCCAGGTGTACGCAACATACAACGAACGGCCGCTTGAACGGTATCGGGCAACCGCTGTCAGTGCGTTGTAAGATGACGTGCCTTGGCTTCCAAGATAAGCGATCATGGGCAGATTTGGGTTGTAACTGTCGTTGAAGTTGTTTGGCCCTGCCTCACTCGGCGCCAAGCTGAAGGGCCGGTTAATCTCGTCCGTCGTCAACAAGTGTCTGTCTAGGGATCCAATACCGTCAATTTCCACACTCCACGCCTCGCTGACTTCGTGTTGAATACCCAGGAAATCGGTCATTGCGTATCCAGTCTTCCAATTCTGCTGAAACATGGTCAACCCGGGAAAGTCCGTCTGGACCGGCTGATTCACATAACGGGACAAGGCTTGTGGAATGGGCGCAAGATAGCCGCCTGCGCCATTCCGGTAGTTGAATGTTGCGAGGGCCAGATTGTTATTGCGCACGTTCTCCCAAAGATTATCGAAGGGGCGGTCATAGAATATCCCCCATCCTCCCCGTAACACAGTTCGGGCGTTCCCCGACAAGCTCCATGAGAACCCTGCCCGCGGCGCAATGTTGGCGGGAGAAGTGGTGTAAGGATATTCTGTACCTGCCGCGGGGAATGACAACGTGGCGTTCGCGAGCATAGCGGGGAACCCTATGCCGGATCCAAGCACAACCTGAGCGTCCTTCTGGGAACCCACATTGGCAGGGGCAGAATAATATTCGTCGCGCAAACCCAGGTTGAGTGTGAGGCGAGGTGTGAGCCGCACTGTGTCCTGCAGAAACGCCGCTCCCTCGATATCCCGATAGGTGCGAGCGAACTGGGGAATCTCCAGATTGGGCAGCGACTGGCGGTTCAGCGTGACCGAGAACTGTGAGGGGGAGTCGATGGCGAAGTCCACCAGTGTCTGAAATGTGTAGCGTCCGTCCTGCCCGGCACTCAGGTAACCGCTTATGCCGCGCACCGTCGCGCTCCCACCAAAACGGAGGATATGACGCCCATATACCCGGAACACTTCATCTGATAACTCCAGAACGTGTTCTCGGTTTCGGAATCCATAGAAGGCTGGGCTCCCCGGCAATAGCACTCCATCGCCGGTAGAGACGAGGGTCGGAATCTCCGGATGAGCCCGTTGCCATTCAATCGCATCGCTGCTTACGCCAACTCGGAATTCGTTGGAGAGTCCTGGCCTCAGAGTGCTGGTCAGATTGGACGCGAAACTTAAAGCGGGCTGCTGAAGGCCTGAGATGAAAGCGCTGTAAGGGCTCCAAATGAAATCGGGCTCTGAAACGCTTTCCAGGGTTACTCTGGCCATCAGCCTTTGTGTGCCGCTGCGGCTCTGTCCGTCAAACCGTTCCGAGGCGAACCAGCGGTTGATGGTAACCGGAGGGGTGACTGTCAAGGGGGCCGCGATGTTGCCTCCGTCCTGAACTGGCGGGGGCGGGAACTCCGTCAATAATTGCCGTGCCAGGCTGTTCGTGGCAGTTGCACTACCGAGAAACGTTGTAGAAGGGAGCATAATCGTTTCCGCGGGATTGTGGCTGGCGCTGTGATAATACTCTAGCGTACTCGACAAAAAATAGCGGTCTTTGATCAATGGGCCACCCACTTGATAGCCAGTATGGTACTCTCGCAGAGCCGGACGGCGTAGCCCTTGTAGGTTGTTCTGAAAGTCGTTGGCGTTGAGCGCCTCGTTCATCAAATCAGCCCAGCCCAGAAAGTGCCATGAATTAGTCCCCGCAACAGTGATCGCGTTGGCGAGATATCCTGCAGAGGAACCGAACTCCGCTGAGAAGTTTCCGGTCGAGACGCGATACTCCGCGACGGCTTCGGGCGGGATCACCATCAGAGGTCCGCTCAGCAAGTTCTGGTTGGCCTCGACGCCATCGAGCATGAAGTTCGCTGCCGAGGAGCGCTGCCCCCCGACGGAATAGCCTAGACCGCGGGCTGTTGCACCATCGGAACTGACACCGGGTTGCATCACGAGCATCGTGTAGACGTCCCGGCCAGAGAGGGGAAGATCCTGGATTTGAATTGGATCGATCACCTCGGAACGCGTCGCATCCAACAGACTCCTGTCTTCGTCTGGTGTGACGACCGGCATCGTCATCGAAAGGGCGTCCGGCCCGAAAAATGTAATCTTGAAACGGCTACCCGCGACCGGCAAAGATCGGGATTCCAATGTCTCTGTTTTTAGGGCCAACGCTACATTCAGATCGATGCGACCTGCGACCGCCAGGTGGATCTCATATACGGACCGCGGTCGGTAGAGGTCAGCCGCGGCATTGATCACGTACGATCCAGGGGAAAGCGGCGCCAAAGCGTAGTATCCGGATGCGCTGGCAATCGCCGCTCCTTTTGCACCGGTGTCCGTGTTTTCCCACGAGATCTCGGCGCCGCCAAGCGGCACTCCGCTGCGAAGATCGGTTATGCGGCCCGCAATTACGCCCTGCGTGCTCTGCGCCAGGGTGTGCGTCGCGATGAGCACCAGGACCCACGAGACTCGCATGCCCAATCATACTAGAATTCCTAAAGAGTGCCGCAAAAATACATTTACCTTGCGTGTTACATCCCACTCGCGATCGGGATACCAGGTTTCGCGCAAGAGCGCATAGAGGTTCCGGTAGCCATTGTCCTGCGCGGCCAAGGTGCCGTCTACGTCAGGCAAGGCGATCATGCGAACTTGTCCCTCGAACCGGGCGAAGTGCTCTTTTCGGGCGATTCGTTTCGAACTGGGTCGGGCTCGGTCACGATTTTGCACTGTCCTAGCCGTCAGGTGATCGATCTGCCAACTAACGCTTTCGGCGTCGCCAGTGCACAGCACCTGGCGGTGCGGCCTGCTCCGACCGCCGCTAGCCGATTTGTTCCAGAGTGCGACATGCCGAGTTCCGCGCGGCGAATGAAAGGAAGTCAAGCCCATCTGGGGCAGTCCGTCTTCGGTGCCCGGATTTTGACGACCAGTGAAGTCAGCGACCCGGCAACCTCGACGGAGCCCGGAATCGCCCGGTTGTTAACGGAGCTAGCCAAAGCCGAGCGTGCTCGCAGCGAGCCGGAGGCTTTGGCGGTCAGTCATATACTATTTAAAATCTGGCCAGATGCGTCATGGTTGCAAGTCAAGGTGTTCGAACATGAGCGGGCAACCGCTGCACGCGGGCAACCTACCGGTGTCGCCCCTGGGACGTCGGCGGTGGTCATTGGCATTTCGCATTACCAAGACAACAAGGTGGCCCAACTACAGTGGGCCCACCGCGACGCTCTCATGATCCGTGATTACCTGAAGAGCAAGCGGGGTGGATCACTACCGGACGATCGGATCGCGCTCTTGCTGAACGAGGACGCCACTGCTGCTGCGATGCGCGCCGCCTTTAACAAGGTGCTCCTACAGAGGACGGCGACCGTCATAGTCTTTATCGCCGCACATGGTTACGAGGCGAACGGCGAGGGCTACATCGCCGCCAGTGACACAAAAATTCAGGACCTGCCCGATACGGGGGTCGCGCTCAGCGAAATCAACCACTTGATTACAGCGGACCTTTCCGGTGTCAAGGCGATCTTCGCCTATGTGGATTCGTGCTACTCGGGATATCTACAAGGTTTGAATTCCAGTGGACTCCAGGCTCCTCCAGGCGGACGCCTTTTGGGATTTGCGGCCAGCCGAACAAAAGAAAAGTCTCATGAAGTGCCGGACTTGGGTGGAGGGCATGGAGTATTCAGTTGGTACTTGAATGAGGTCCTGACAGCCACCGGCAATCGAGCCGTGGCTGTCTCCACAATGAAACAGGCGATTCGGTACGTGCAGGACCATGTGGAGGAGCACACTGGACAGAAGCAGCACCCAGTGGATTTCGGCAACTATGATGCCAATGCGCCGCTGTTGGACTTTAGCTTGGAAGGACCTAAGACCGCGCCGGTGACCTCCGCTGCCCTTGCCAGGGAAACGACTGAGCTTATCGATCGTGGTCTCAACGAACCAGACCTGCGCTTGCAGTATGAAAACGAGGGGGAGCGGATCGTATCGCGCTACCTTGAAGGGGAGGCGGATCCGCTCAAGAAGAGTGATTTTGAGCTGGCTGCAGAGAACTTCGACAAGGCGAGTAACCTTGCGCCCGAGTCCGTTTGGCTCGCATCGCGCTCCGCATTCGCTCGCGGTCGGGTACTGATCTTTGACAAACAGTACGACGAGGCCATCCGCACGCTCGATCGGGCGGTGCGACTTGATCCCGCCGGTGCCATCGCATATAACGCAGTCGGTTTGGCCTACCTTGAAAAGCCAGACTACCCGAAAGCTCTCGCCGCATTCGAGGACGCAGTTAGCCGAGCACCCCTCTGGGCGTATGCGTGGCACAACAAAGCCCTGGCGGAAAGCCAAATGGGCAATTATCGGGCGGCCATCAAGTCATACCAGCGCGGCATTGAGGTTGCGCCCCAATATTTTTACCTGCCCTACAATCTCGGGGCACTTTACCAGAGCCTAAACCGCATCCACGACGCTGAAGTGCAATATAAAAGGGCCGCCAAGGCGGACGATACCAGAGGTGAGCCCTATAACGCGTTAGGCACCATCCGTGCAATTCAAGGCAAGCGAGCGGAAGCCCGCCGCTTATTTGATCAAGCCCTGCAAAAAGATCCAAATCTTGAAATCGCCCGCAAGAATCTGGCTGCCCTTCAATAGTCTGGCATGCGGCACGGCATCCGCTCACTACAAGAGACCAAACTTCTTTGGATAGTACGTGCGCCATTTTTGGCAGCCTTGGCGAAAGTGTCGTGGATCGTAGTCTTGTCGCCCTGATCAGCCGCCTGGCCGCCCCTCTTTCCAGAGTTCACCCTTTCGCGTTGGAATTCCTTTGCCTGCGTTTGCGGCACATCCTAGCTAACTCTTCTTTGGCGGGAGTCTGGATACTCGATCGCTGAGCCAGTCCGGCCATAAACTCCTCAATGCTGGCACCGGTGTCCTGTCGCCCAATCGACGCATCGCCGCATTGGCTTCCGGCGTGGTCGCATCCGCGTAGCCAACGCCGCCGGCTGTGTGCGGCTCTCGTGCGGACCGCTCGATTTCGAGTTCGCCGATTGCCTTGCTGATCCAATCGGCGGCCCGCGGTCCGATGGTCGGCTAGAATATCTTGGTCATCGGCTGGCTCACCGGCAGCGTGAACACGTTCGACCTCACACCGTCATATACCGCCTGCATCCACCAGACAGGTTGCATAGAGCTTCATAGGGCACGATAGTAATGAGCTATCCCACCAACGGCTTGGCGGGCCATGAAGTGGATGTGAACCGCGGCCGAGCAGTTCCTGCAGTGAGTAGTGCCAGAGTGGTCTGACAGATGGCGCACCGATTTGGGCTTCATCCCCGCCGTATCAGGGGAGCCAAGTGGTGAAGATGCTACCGTAGAACTTGAACCCAAGCGGCACGACGCCTGCGCCGCTGATTTGCATGCTTCCTTTCGCGCCAGTGAGCGTCGCAACGCCGATGTCGCCCAGCCCGAACTGGGTGTGTCCAAAACCCGGAATTGCTGCCGGCGTGTAACTGCCGAGGCTATTGCCGTTCTGATCGTAGAAGTTCAGTGTCATTGTCACGGGAGTGGACATCGTGTTTGCGAAAGCGTACGCAGACAATCCTCCTCCGGTCATATCGAAAGGCATCGTGATGAGTGCCGTGTTCGGAAATCCGAGAATGCATGGCTCGGAGAGCGAGACGATGGGAGCGACCGCTTGGGTAGAGTTGCCCTGGTTCTGCCACAAGAAAACACCTTGGATCTTTAGCCCCAGCTCGTTATAAGTGAGCCCGGCCCAACCCACAACCGTAGTGCTGCCCTGGAAATCCGGCACGACCACCTGCTGACCGTTGACAGGTATGGTCAGGTTTGATTGGGACGCGGGAACGCCTCCGAAAGGCACCATCAGAGGATTCCCGTTGCTGTCGTAGTAACTAATCGTTAGAGTCTGCGAACTACTGCTAACATTTGTAACGATAATCTGGGTCTGCCACCCGCCTCCGTACGCGATCTGTGGAAGGGCATCCGAATACTGAGTCGCACTCTGGCTATGGGCGGTAGGGATCGCCACCAAGCACAAGGACACGGCGGCGAGAAATCGCATCATGCGCATAAGGACCTCAATTCCAGTTCAAATCCAAGGCATTGTAGCAAAATCGTGATCTCCATCGGCGGCGAATCCTTATGCCACGATTCTCTATGCCACCGTGTGCCGCGCGGGGATAGCCTTCTATGCTTGGGGACCATCGGTTTGGGTGTTCGGCGCACCCTGGTAGAACCGCCTTCTGAGAGGAGTGTAACCGTCCTATCGGAAAGGCGCCCGGCAGTGCATGAAATCACCTAACAGCAGCATTTGCCAGCGTCCTGGAAGATTGGTCTGGCAGCATCCGATCGGTGTGCGGTCGGGACCTGACGGTGCACACATAGCGCACACAAATCCCGATCGATCGCGTTGCAAGCGAAGGAAAACGCGAGGCCCGCTACATTTTAATACTGATCGGCGAATCAGTGTCCAATGCCGTCGCAGCGATCTGGCTCAGTTCCCTGAAATGCTCCAGGGTCCGGGAATCCGCCCAGCCGGCCAAGTTGTCGTGGACACGTGAGTAGTATGTCGCTTAGGGCTCGATCTCGGTTGGCGTCGTCGTACCTGGTCGGTGTGCTTAATAAGAAGGTGGCGCAGAAGGGGTTCGAACCCGCTGCTAGTCACCAACGTAAATATCTGATTCTATGAGATGATGCTAAAACGGATCGAGGTCGCAGCCAGCCGCCATTTGTATGTAAATGCTTGATTCTATGAGGATAGGATAGCGCGTTCCTTTAGAAGGCAGGTGCTCTATCCACCTGAGCTACGGGCCGGCCCCCACATTTATAATGAACAGCTTACAAGGAAGGGAAAATGCAGGATTTCGCTTTGTGCTAGATTTGTGCTAGACACCCCTTGACCCTGCACCTGCACGCAGGATTTTGGCGCTGCCGTACTGCTTCCACGAAGTACCGTTTTCATTGGCCTTCATCTTAGCATCGGCGTCGGGCCCTGAGGATGGGAGCGCTCAGGCTGTGTCGGCGCCAAATGATAATGTCCTATTCGTGCCAAGTAGAAATGTCCTATTGACAGCGCTCAGGCTGGGGAGGTGCAAGAAGGACAACTACTGATGACGCAGGCCGAGCGGGACCGCTTGG
>Ga0182024_10000716_pt1 | contig 86170 bp, 66 predicted proteins | sample P32metaG_FD_120480 | JGI IMG/M metagenome (GOLD analysis project Ga0182024, IMG submission 120480) | Permafrost microbial communities from Stordalen Mire, Sweden - P3-2 metaG (Illumina Assembly) | ecosystem: Environmental > Terrestrial > Soil > Wetlands > Permafrost | place: Sweden: Stordalen... | reverse complement strand
TGATGCGGTTGGAAAACTTCACAGAAATGCGTTTGTTTTTCATGTGCGGAATTCAAGCAGTGTAACCAAGTCGCGTCAATCCCGTTTTTTTTCGCCGCAGGCACAATCTACGCCAGCATGACCCGTTGATGGCAGGCAGGGCACTGAGTGTATTCCCAATTCTTGCCGCACTTTGGACAGACGCCGCAGGTTTCAAATGTATTCCAAAGGCAACGGCAAGACGCGACGCACACCCAGTGGTCCGACGGACGCGGAATGTATTTGCATTTGGGACAAAAAATTTTGATCTCTCTCATGCAGCGTGCGCCTCTTAAATCGATGGCGCTTTCAAGACAAAGCTACCATCCCGCCGCCAATTATTCCACGGTCGATTGAAGCGCTGGCAAAGTTGCGGTCGCGCGTTTCCGCCACAAAACTTTTGCCAGTAACATAAAGATGACGGCGGCTGCGACGGCCAGGGCGGATTCGGTGAAGAACATGCCGGTCGAATTCCATTTGTCGTGCGCGGCCCCGTCAATCACCGTCATGTAGTAGATCGGGACGTTGGAGAGCGAAGCGAGGGCGTTGTATTTCGTGGCGGCGGCTCCTTGGCCAATCGCCTCCAGCGTGAAGGCGGAAAAGGCCGCGTAGGCGAGGCCCGTTCCGAACGTGTAAATCAAAGTCCACAGCACATACATTAATTGCGTGCGCGGCATCAGCGCCATCGCGATGCCCGCCGCCGCCTGGAAAATGCCGAACCGCACATAGGCATCCTTGCGATCCATGCGGTCGCAGAGCCAGCCGCCGGCAATGCACCCCACCGCCGAGATCACGCCACCGAGCACGCCGGTCACGATGGCAACAATGTGGTCCGATGCGCGCCATTCCGTGGCGATGGCTGCGAAGGGCGCAGCGCCTGAGCCGATCGGCAGAAAACAAAGGATCAACGCGAGCGCGCCCGCCCGTTGTCGCGCCATTTGCCAAAGGTCTTTGGCCGTTTCGCCAAGTTTGCGGAGGACTTTGTGCCCTCCAAACGGCGCCTCCGGCTTGGGCAACAGAAACACGGCCGCGCAACAGAGCAGGCACAATCCTCCTACGATGCAACTGCCCATCCACGGCGCGGGTAATCGCCCCGCCAGTTCCAGCCCGAGCCCGCCGCCGATACCGGCGCCACCGAGATTGCCAGCCTGATACCAACCCGCGGCCCGGCCTCGCAATTCGTCCGGCGTCGCGTAGGCCACCAGGCTGTCGCAGGCCATGCCGTTGAACGTGCTCGCGAGGCTGGCCAGAAAAATGACGATCGACAGCGCGGTCAATCCAGCCGCCGTCGCGGGAAAAAAGCCAAAGGCAGCGATGCCCACGACAGTCGCCAGGCCGGAAATAAGATACCATTTTCTTTGATCAAGTGTGACATCGACCACCGGTGCCCAGAAAAATTTCCAGGTTTGCGGCATGATAACGATAGCGGAAAGCGCTGTAATCTTGGCCACCGAAACGCCCGCGATTTTTAGTTGATAGGGCAGCGTAACGGTGGCGTAACCGCTGACAGCGCCAAACGGGATGCATAAAACCATGAAGACCCAGGGATGAACGCGGCGCGGCTCCGACGACATGTCGGGCAAACTAGGGGCCAGAGCCGGAACCGGCAAGTTTCAATTTGAAACCTGCAGGGGAGCTCAAAATCAGGAAGCGACTGGAGTAAGCAGGCGAGCTTGCTTCAAAAGGCGGCAAAAGTCCTTTTTGCTCGTGACGTGCTTCGTGCCTTCTTTGCTGGCGAGGCTGGCCAGGGATTTATATTCCACTTCGAGCCGTTCCAGTCGCACGATGCGGATGAATTCCTTGCCATGTTTCCAAAGCTGCCCTTGATACAACTTCATGCGATAACCATACGCATTAGTTGATCGAACACCACGCCTAATTAAGCGAGCCCACCCACGTGTTGAAATTTGACATTGCCTTCCTTCCAGGAACCGGGCATACAAAGGAATGGCTAAAACATTAAAGAAAGCAAAACGAACACCGAACGCGGCATTCATGAAACCGGTCACCCCGGACGAGAAACTCGCCAAAGTGGTCGGTGACAAACCTCTTCCCAGGACCGAATTGACAAAAAAGCTCTGGGGCTACATCCGCAAAAACGGGTTGCAGGATGCCAAAAAGAGGACTTTTATCAATGCCGACGAGAATTTGAAAGCGGTGTTCAATGGCAAGAAGCAGGTCAGCATGTTCGAGATGAATAAACTGGTCTCCGGGCATGTAAAGAAATAGGGGTTGGCCGGGGGCTCCGTCCCTGCCGCAGCCAATGCTTTTGCAGCGACACTGGTGTAATCTGCCATCGCCCCGGCCAGAACCTGATTCTGCTGAGTCGTCAACGAGCCACGAGGCCAGCGCATGCGAAAGCTGTCCCGCGGTTCAACTTTCCAGATCAACAGCGCATCGAAAACCAATCGTGCCGCAACGGTCCAACCCTGGCCATGTCAATAAATACTTCTCCGCGAAATCCACAGGCCTGGGCCCGCCGTCCGCGTACCAACCGGAGCCGTTCGCCTGATAAAATGATCCGCCCCGAAGGATGCAAAATCGTGTGCAGCCGTCGCTCCGTTCACTCTCCGTCCATTCCCAGACGTTGCCGCACATATCGTAGCAGCCAAAAGGTGAACATCCGTTCGGGAATTCCTTCACCGGCGTCGTTCCGCCAGGTCCGCCGTTACAGCGGGCCAACTCAAGACTGTTGCCCCACGGATATTTTCGTGCGTCGGCGCCTTGAGCAGCGTATTGCCATTCTTCCTCGGTAGGAAGTCGTTTGCCAATCCAGCGCGCATACGCCCGTGCATCTTCCAGATCCACGTAAACAACAGGATGGTCCCGCTTGTCCGAGGGCAAAACACCTCCGCGCCAATGTTTAAGGAAGTTTTCCTTGAACTTTGGCTTGTAACCGCTGGCTCGAAGAAAAACGGCATAGTCTCTATTTGTGACTAATGTTCTGTCGATTGCAAAGCGCCCGAACGTGACTGGTCGGCGAAATGTGCAAGCGTGAAATTCGTAGGAATCGTTCAGATCGACTCCGTTTGGCGGCGTGGATTGGTAGAAGCCACATTCGCGCACGCGCATTTGGATGGTCAATTCTAGTTTCGCCGCGGGAATTTCCGTCATGTCGTCCGGCACGCTATCGCCTGCTGCTCGATTGACCGGGTGCAGCCTCATTTCGATTTTTGGCCGGGCCGTGTCAAAGCTGGCTTTGGAATGGTTCTCAGCTTGCAGTTTTAAAAATCTCGGAAAATCGCGGCCTAAATCCTTTCCTTTCGAGGCCAGGAAGCAGCCAATGCCACGAGGGGCAATCGTTCCCGAAAGCACAGACGGCCCGGTCTTCGTCCCCTGAATCAGATCAAAACATCCTTCATCCGCTCGCTCGGAAATCCGGAGAAAATGACCGCGTTTTGGAGTTTCTGTGCGATTGACGAGCGTCCAGAGCCGAATGCCTTCATATTCCCAAAGCGAACCAAAAACGCCGGTTTGCTCAACCGGAACCAACGGAGTCCAGGTTCCGCGGGTAAAAAGTGCGGCAAATCGCCGCTGGACAGGCAGCATCGCGCGAAGAATGGAACGGTCGCGGGCATTCCAGGGAACGGCCATGCCAAATACATTTTCCCAGATCATCATTCCGCTGCCGTTCATCCAAGCCGTTTGTAATTCGCCCGTATGGTCCGTATCCCAGCGGCGAATTTGGTGCTGCATGTGGCGCGGTTCAATCCATTTGGCCCGCAAAACACCGGGCGCGTCACTATCCTCAAACCACTGCGCCCATGAGGCGTGATGGTCGTCGATGTGCTCCAGGGGGATGGAATCCTCGCCTTCAAGTATAATGCCCGGATGGGCTGAATTGAGACGGTTGCGCCAGTTGCCGCTGCTGGCGCTGAGTGTATCAAGAAAAATACCGTCAGCCTTTAGCGCACCCGCCAACTGCGCAAGAGCCTCCAAGTCGGAAGTTGGTTCGCGCCGGGTCCCGGTGTCCCACGGATTATAATCGAGATAAACATGAACCCCACGCCGGTGAAATTGCCGAATAGCTGCACCCAATCCTTTCAATCCGCCGGGCAAGTCTCGATAAAAATCGAATTGGTTCCTTTCATCGATCCCAATCCTCGGGTAGGCATGCCACAGTACAACACTGTCGAAGCCGCCGAAGTCACGTTTTGCCTCGTCCAACAGTTCATTAACTCTGTAACGTTTGGACTCTTGATCATAGAAGCGTTGGTCGCAAGTCATCAGAAAGCCACAAGCGAAGTTAGATGAAGACCATGCAAATTCTGGACGGCGATAAAGACTGTCGTCGTAGCGCAATCGAGCTCGCGTTTCTTCGCGCCATGCTAGTAAGGAAGCTCGGAAAACCGGCCAGAGGGGCGGATCGGCAGGCGCGGGAAAAATATCACGGGACACGTCAAGAGCATATGAGGGCGTTCCGTCCAATCCCCAAAGCCGGTCTTTCGATGCGATAGCGAGGGCGGCCATCACCGTTAGAAAACGGCGGCGTGGCAGTCTTTGTCCACATAGCATGCGACAGGTGTGGTAGCTGATCGATCCAGGGACAGCACGCTTTTTATCGTGTTTACGGCGGTCATTCGACCAATCGTGAGATTTCTACTGGCAACCTTAGTCCAGGAGTTGTTCTGGATTCCCAAAACCGCAAACCCGCCAGTGTTCAAGCCAACATAGCAATCAAAACCGTCATCGGGGCCTGCCAATAGTCAAGGATTGCATCGGTTGCGCGTAAGCCATTTTACGTCTGGAGTTTTATTTTGCGATAATGTTCGCGGAGGGTCGGGATTTTTGATTTACTAGTGGCCGTATGCAACGGCGGCACAAACAATCTCCGGTGGACTTGCTGGTGGTTTGGGGATTCGTGCTTTCCTTGCTCAGCTTAATGGGAGCGGGATGTTTCGAGGCATACAAAATAGTGGCTGCGATACCGGGTGCCTTTGAATCATCGTCCGCCATGTGGCGCAATCCGATGAATCCATCGGGAGAGGATTACCAACAAAGCCGTTCTGGACGGAGCAGAATGACTCCACGTCAACGCGCTGACCAGGAAGAACAGCAACGTCAAAACCAATAACCGCTTGATCGCTAAAAAAAGAGCCTGCTGAGAGCAGACTCTTCCCGCCATATCAGGCGCCAATTCTCCGAAGACTCTCTCCAGACCCCTGTTGTGATGTGGCTGATCGCGCCCGTCCTTTGACCCAATTCCGAAACCTGTTTGGGATTTGGGGGACTTCGGATAACGGTCTTCCTTGCAGTGCAGGCTTGCTGTGGATATGGTCTAGCCCTTGAATTCCCTGACAGTTGCATGTTCGGAAACATGGCAATCTTGACTGAACGAGACCGGTTCCGTTGCTGGGCGAATCAATGAAAACGAACATTATGAGAATAACGCATTGTGCTGCGCTGCTGTGCCTGGTGTTGAATTTGAATCGAGCCGAGGCCCAGACGCCGAGCTCAACCCTGCCTGCAACTCAGCCTCCTAAACGCCCGACACCGCCAACCCGTGATCCGAATACACCGGGGTATGTCGCGGCCAAGGAGTTGCCCGATGGCACGATTCCACCACCTGACTTGGACGGAGATTTCATCATTGGACCAACTCACAAACGCGCACCCGAAATGACTGCGCAAGAAGGCGGTCTGCTTGGAAAGGTATACGACTTCACCATGAGTTCGGCTGACAGCAGGATTTATCCCGGCATAGCTCGGGAACCCAATACCTTTGGTACGGTGGATCCTTCCGACCCCGTTAAATTGGTGGTCACCACCAGCCACCCGGCTCCCTACACCCGCCGCGTGGCGGTTTATGTGCCGAAGCAATATGTCCACGGCACGGCCGCACCGTTCATTGTCGGGGCGGACGGAACCGACCGCAGCTTGTTCACGGCTTTGGATAATCTGATCGCCAGCAACCGCCTGCCTGTGATAATTGGAATCTCCATCGGCAATGGCAGCGGCGACGCCCAAGGCAGCGAGCGCGGGCTGGAATACGACACCATGTCCGGCCTGTATGCGGAATTTATTGAGAAGGAGGTGCTGCCGCTCGTGGAAAGCAAATACAACGTGAACTTGACCAGGAATCCCGAGGGCCGGGCGACGATGGGCGGTAGTTCAGGCGGTTCGGCCGCATTGATCATGGCTTGGTATCATCCCGACCTGTATCATCGCGTCCTTACCTATTCTGGCACCTATGTGAACCAGCAATGGCCCTATAATGCCGAGACCCCGCACGGCGCGTGGGAATTTCATGAACACCTCATCTCGGACAGCGTGGCCAAGCCGCTGCGAATCTGGATGGAAGTCGGCGACCGGGACCTTCTGAATCCGAATGTCATGCGCGATAACATGCACGACTGGGTCGTCGCCAATGAGAACATGGCGAAGGTGCTGGCTGCCAAGGGCTATCATTACCAGTTTGTCTTTGCCCGCAACGCCGGACACACGGACGGCAGCGTGAAACAACAAACCTTGCCCGAAGCTCTGGAATGGCTGTGGAAGGACTATAAGCCGGTGACAAACTAACGTGAAAGGAAAAGGGGTTCCGGAGACTGTTGCCAGTATTGTGTGATTGTGGAAACGTCTATCATTGTGCCGGGCGCTTTCACTTCGGGAACAAACCATTTCGCAAATGCTGGTTCCCCCGATGACAAGGCCAGACTCGCCGAATACGAATCCGGCCCGTATGCGGGCATTGGGAATGAAATCCGCGAGGGATTCGCTGCAACGATGCCGGCGGAGGCGGATATTTCCGCCGTTGCGGAAGCCATCGTTAAGGTCGTTGACCTGCCGTTTGCCAAACGTCCCTTCCGTGTGCATATTGACCCGGCTCAAGACGGCGCAGAAATCGTTAATGGTGTTGCCGACCGTGTCCGGCAAGAGCTCCTGCGTCGAATTGGTCTTGAAGACTTGCTCACGCCGAAATCACTCCGGGGCGCACAATGACTTCTGTGCAAGTGCATGACAACAATGCGTTTTTGAAATCAATATTCGTTGGTATACTTGATCCATGACAGAAAGAATCAAAGCGAGATAAATTATGAATGCTCAAAGCGATAAAAATTCTTTAGTGTGGTTTATCACCGGCACTTCCAACGGATTTGGACGCGAACTTGTGCGTGAGGCGCTTCGCCGCGGTGACTCTGTGATAGCCACTTCACGAAATCCACAAAAAGTTGCAGAAGCTTTTGCCGGGCATAAGGACCGACTGCTGGCCGTGGCCATGGATTTGGGCAACAATGATCAAATCACGAAAGCCGTCGACGCCGGAATTTCCCGGTTCGGAAAAGTGGATGTGCTTGTAAATAATGCCGGCTACGGATTCATCGGCGCTGTTGAGGAAGCGACGGACGATGAAATAAAGAGAGTCCATGAGACGAACGTTTTTGGCCTTCTAAGAGTGCTGCGGGCTGTCCTCCCTCATTTTCGCGAGCGTAGAAGCGGCCACATTGTAAATCTGTCTTCTATCGGCGGACTCATCGGCCTGCCGGGATTCGGAATCTACAATTCCACAAAATTTGCCGTAGAAGGCATCTCGGAGGCGCTGGCGGCGGAGGTCGCCCCCTTGGGAATCCGTGTAACGGTCGTCGAGCCGGGGCCGTTCAGAACTGGGTTTTTGGCAGGATCTTTGGCGATGGCAGAAAATGAAATTCCGCAGTACGAGAAAACCGCCGGAGCTACGCGGGTTGGTGCGTCCTCGCGAAATGGAAAACAACCGGGTGACCCTTCCCGGGCGGCCAGGGCAATTATCAAGGCTGTTATTTCTGAAAAACCTCCCCTGCATCTTCTGTTGGGTCGATTCGCCTATGATACCGCGACGGCAAAGACGGAAAGGCTGCAAAAGGAATTTGAGGCCTGGCGCGAAGTGACGCTGGCCGCAGACTTTGAAAACTGACCAGAACATCAACAAAAGAAATTTTATGTTTACCATCATTGGAATTACCGGAAGAGTTGGAGGTTCAACTGCCGAAACCCTGCTTGCCGCGGGGAAAAAAGTGCGCGGTATCGTGCGGGATAAAGCCAGAGCTGCGTATTGGGCAAAACAAGGGGTGGAACTCCTGTATGGAAACCTGGACGACATTGCCACTTTGACCGAGGCGTGCCGCGGGAGCGAGGGGGTTTTTGTCATGGTGCCTCCTTATTTTGCCCCGGCGCCAGGTTATCCTGAAACCAGAAGCATCGTCGCCAATATCCGGTCAGCGCTGGTCGCGGCCAAACCAAAGAAAGTGGTCTGTCTTTCTTCGGTGGGCGCGCAGCGCCAGCACGGCCTTGGACTCATTACCCAATCCCAAATCCTTGAACAGGAGATGCGCGCGCTTCCATTCCCAAGCGCGGCCATCCGCGCCGCTTGGTTTTTGGAAAATTATCAATGGGACGTTCAGTCGGCGCAGGAACGGGGAGAAATTGACATGTATTTGACTCCGGACAGGAACATTTCGATGGTTGCCACACGGGACATCGGAGAATTGGCCGCAAGAACACTTCAACAAGAATGGAATGGCAACAGGGTTTTGGAATTGGAGGGACCGGAGAAATTCTCACCAGCCGCCGCCGTCGTCGCTCTGGCACGGCTTCTTGGCCATCCCGTCACGGGCCATCTTTTACCGCGCTCTGAATGGCACCGTCTTTTTGTGCAACAGGGGACCGCTGAAGACCGCACGGCTCCCCGCATTGAAATGTTGGATGGATTTAATTCCGGCTGGATTGATTTTGAAGGCGACGGTCTGGAGCGTTTCAAGGGGAACGTGACGCTGGAGGAAGTCCTAAAGAGTCTGATCGCGAAAGAATCCGCGCCCGCTTAAAGGAAACCGTTCGCGAAGTGTGATGGTGCTGTCGCCGTGCCCGGCCGGTGTTGACCCGGTGCGGCCAAAGGGTCGACCGTCTTGCTGACGTTTGAAAAGCTGAAAGGCGACCCGGACAACATCGCAAAACATCGCATTAAGCTACATCAAAGGACTTTGCGCCAAAGTCCGCACCATTTTCGATTTCATTGAGTTCGAGAACGAAATCGAAAAAGACTCGAGGCAAACATCCTATTCCTCGTTGTCTCGAAATTCTGCGACGCAGGTTCCACAGGCTGGGGAGGGCGAAACTCCTGTGTGAGCCGTCACTCGATTTCGAGGGCGAAACTTTAGGGTTCAACCGAATTTCGCCGTCCATTAAAATGTAATTGCATTCCCAGTCATGTGTGGTATTGTATCAGCCTTCGAAGCGCTCCGGCGCTCCGCTCTTTGAAATTTAGGGATAAGGGTCAGTGGCAGGCGGTGAGAAATTGAAACCGCCGGCAGTCCTGTCCTGGTCGATCGGCGCCGAGGTTAAACTGACCTAAGTCGTTGATTTCCATGATAATTTAGGAAAGTTTCAGTTGCCTTTATGAAACGCGTTGGCCAGCCCTCATCAAGCCGCGCCGCCGTCATCCGAAGCGCACGAACCTGTTCGCATATTCAATCGTAGCAGGTCAACGTTTCGACTCTTGATGTCGTTCTTCGTTGAAAACGTGGTGGATTTGGGTTTGGCCCCCCAAATTCCACTTAAAAGCACGCATCGGGGCTCTGAAATTCTTCGAGGTAAACTTGCGCTAAATTGCGCTAAATTGCGCATGCGAAATTTTGCATTCTTGGCGGGCGGCGCCGCGCCGTGCATCCTTGCGTTAAAGCTCCCCGTTCGCACTGAAAGCAAGATAGTTAAACCGCCCAAGAACGGGAAGAGAAAAGGGCTGGGACAGTCAAACTCACTGCTTGAGCCTGCTTAAACGACGACGAAAGACTCGCCGAACGCATTTTGTTGCAACAGGTCGGACACCATCGGAAACCGAAAAAGCCATTCTTTGACCGATTGGCAAGGCGCAGAGTCCTTATTCAGCGCGAATCAGTTTGGGCTGGAGAGTGATCGGCGTCCGATCTGGCGATACCTTATCTGGTACTCGTAGCGGAATGACGAAATCCGATAGAGGACCTAATAACTTTGCCAAACCAGCTTGACGATTCACCGAGAGCGGCGGTCGCGGCATTTTAGAACTCCGTCCTTGCCAGCGTCGGTTGGTTGAGGCTTAATTCGCCGAGTTTTAATTTCGAGAATGAATCATGAACTGCTGGCTAAGGCTAAATCTCTCGGTTTCTCAGACCGGCAAATCGCGCATTTGACCGGTAAATCCGAGGAGGATGTCCGCGCTTTGCGCCGGAAAATTGGCCTGGTTCCCAGCTATCGTTTGGTGGATACGTGCGCGGCGGAATTCGAAGCCTACACGCCTTACTATTATTCCACTTACGATTGCGGCGATGACGAAACCAAAAGCAGCGACAAACGCAAAGTGATGATTCTCGGCGGCGGCCCCAACCGCATCGGCCAGGGGATCGAGTTTGATTATTGCTGCGTCCACGCTGCCTTTGCCCTCAAAGAAGATGGCTTCGAGACCTTGATGGTCAATTCCAACCCGGAAACCGTCTCGACTGATTACGATACCAGCGACAAGTTGTTCTTCGAGCCGCTGACGCTGGAAGACGTGCTGCACATTTACGAACGCGAAAAGTGCTGGGGCGCCATCGCGCAGTTCGGCGGGCAGACGCCGCTGAACCTGGCGCTGGGCCTGCAAAAGAACGGCGTCAACATCATCGGCACGTCGCCGCAAAGCATCGAGGTGGCGGAAGATCGCAAACTTTTCTCGGCGATGCTCACCAAATTGGGCATACCGCAACCGCCCAACGGCCTCGCCACGAACGAGACTGAAGCCCTCGAAGCCGCGCATCGGCTCGGTTATCCCGTGCTGGTGCGGCCCTCGTTCGTCTTGGGCGGGCGGGCGATGCAGATCGTCTATTCCGATCCTGAGTTGTGCCATTACATGCGCTTCGCGGTGGAAGCGTCGCCAGAACGGCCCGTGCTGGTTGACAAATTCCTGGAGGACGCCACCGAGGTGGATGTGGATTGCATCGCCGACGTGGGGCATTTTTCCGATCCGGCCCAAGGCACCAGCGTGATTGGCGGTTTCTTGGAGCATATCGAATTCGCCGGCGTCCATTCCGGGGACGCGGCCATGGTTTTGCCGCCGCACACGTTGTCGCCGCAAGTGATGGAAACGATGCGCGGATACACCCACGCGATGGCGAGAGAACTGCGAGTCATCGGTTTGATGAACGTCCAATACGCCGTCAAGGGTGAAAAGGTTTTCGTTCTGGAAGTCAACCCGCGCGCTTCGCGGACGGTGCCCTTTGTCAGCAAAGCCATTGGCGTGCCGCTGGCCAAGCTGGCTGCGAAGGTCATGGCCGGCAAGAAGCTGGCCGAACTTGGTTTTACGAAGGAGACTCGGCCTCCGTATTGGGCCGTCAAGGAATCGGTATTTCCCTTCAACCGCTTCCTGGGCCAGGACATATTGCTCTCGCCCGAAATGCGCTCGACGGGCGAAGTCATGGGCCTGGACGCCGACCTGGGCATTGCTTACGCAAAATCGCAAATGGCCGCCAATGCGCCGCTGCCATTGAAAGGGCGCGTATTCATCAGCGTCAGCGATGCCGACAAGAAGGAAGTGGCCGGCATTGCCAGACAATTTGCCGATCTTGGTTTCGAAATCGTTTCCACCGGCGGAACGGCCAAAGTATTGACAGATGCGGGATTGAAGGTCTCCCGCGTTTTCAAATTAGCCGAAGGCCGCCCCAACACGCTGGACTTGTTGAAGAACCGGGAAATTCAATTGGTCATCAACACTCCCGCCGGCCAGACTCCGCGGGCGGATGAGGTGAAAATCCGCACGACGGCCGTTTACACCGGGACGCCGATTATGACCACCTTGAGCGGAGCGCGCGCCGCAGCGTTGGGCATCGCCGCTCTCAAGAAAAGTGGTTACGGCACCAAGACCGTACAGGAATATCACAAGGGCTTGTGAGGACGAGGGCAACCACTGCCCAGGCAATTTCACTCCGAAAAGGCGGGAGTAGGCGAAAACAGAGGCGTAAAACGGAGAGATACCGTGTAAACCCGTGGCAGAGTGGCGAATAGTTGAAAGAATCGTGCTGCCTTTTCGTCTTAAGCATGATAACGTCTCAACCTGATGAACCACGCTTTGGCCGCATGTTCTGCCGCTCTGTTGCTCGTCGTCATGCCCAGTCCCGCTGCATTGACGCCGGAGCAAATTAAGGCTCTGCCGCCTCCGGCAAGTCATCCGGTCGATTTTAAGTCAGAGATTAAGCCCATTTTTGAAGCAAGTTGCATTCGCTGTCATGGGCGTGGACGCAGACGGGGCGGATTCCAAATCGACTCCCGGCAGTCGCTACTCAAAGGTGGCGATTCGGGGCCGGCTGCCGTTGCCGGAAATAGCGCGGGCAGCTACATGGTCGAATTAGTCTCGGGGCTGAATCATGAGGAAGTCATGCCGAAAAAGGGAAAGAAACTGACTTCGGAAGAAATCGGCGCGTTGCGGGCCTGGGTGGATCAAGGTTTGCCGTGGGACCCGGAAATTGGCTTCGGGCCTATTGCGCCGCAAAATCTCGATCCCCGGTTGCCGGATGTGCCCATCGCGCAGAATGAGAAAAATCCCGTGGACCGCTTCTTGGATGTTTATTTCCAACAGCATCACCTTCAGCCGCCACCGCCGGTAGATGATCGAATTTTTGCGCGCCGCGTTTATTTGGATACGATTGGCTTGCTGCCGCCAGCCGAGGAATTGAAGACGTTTGTTGCCAGCAGAAAGTCGAACAAACGCGAATTGCTCGTGAAGAACCTTCTTTCGCGCAATGAGGCTTACGCGAAAAACTGGCTGACTTTTTGGAATGACATGCTGCGCAACGATTACAAGGGGCCGGGCTACGTTGACGGCGGGCGCGAGCAGATCACCCGATGGCTTTATTCCGCGTTGCTGACGAACATGCCTTACGACCGGTTTGTCGCGGAATTAATTTGCCCAAAACCGGCTTCGGAAGGCTTTAGCAAGGGGATCGTCTGGCGAGGGGTGGTGAACGCCAGTCAAATGCCCCAGATGCAGGCGGCGCAAAATGTTTCGCAAGTTTTCATGGGTGTGAACCTCAAATGCGCTTCCTGCCACGACAGTTTTATCAACGACTGGCAATTATCCGACGCCTACGGGCTGGCCAACGTTTTTAGCGACGAGGCGTTGGAAATTTACCGTTGCGACGTGCCAACGGGACAAAAGGCGGCGACCAAGTTTATATTTCCGCAACTGGGCGACTTGCCGGCCACCACCAACAAGCAGGAACGCTTGCGCGGTCTGGCGTCGCTGGTCACCGGCCCCAGGGATGGGCGTCTCTCTCGCACCATGGTCAATCGCCTCTGGGCCAAATTTCTTGGCCGGGGATTGGTCGAACCTGTGGATGACATGCAGCAAACTGCATGGGACGCTGATCTGCTGGATTGGCTCGCGCAGGATTTGGTCGCGCACGACTACGATTTGAAAGAAACGATGGCGCGCATCCTGACTTCGCGCGCTTATCAGATGTCGCCTGTGGATTTAGGCGAACGGCAGGAAACTAATTACGTCTTCACCGGGCCGGTCGTCCGGCGCATGACGGCGGAGCAATTCAGGGACGCCTTAACCTCCATGACGGGCGCGGGATATACGGGTCCGGACGGGCAAGTGGAACTGGACCAAGCCGTCAAACAAAAATATGGCCCCAAGCTCAAGGCTCAATGGATTTGGAACAGTCCTGGCGCGGCGCAGGACGCCAAAGTGGGCAGCATTTATTTGCGCAGGACCATTCATCTCGCAGTCACGCCCATGGAAGCGAACGCCATGGTGCAATGCGACAATAGCTTTGAACTTTTCGTCAACGGCCACAAGGCGGGCGAGGGAGCCGATTATAAAAAGCCTTTCATGGTCGATCTCAAACCCTGGCTGAAACTGGGCGACAATCTGATCGCAATTCAGGCCAGCAATGCGCCCGCCGCTGTGCTCACTGCGCCGAACTCGGCCGGCCTGTTTGTCTATTCGCGTGTCCGGGTCACTTCGCACGGCAAGGAGCGCGTGATGGATTTCGTGACGGATGATTCGTGGATTGTGAGCGACAAGAAAACCAACGGTTGGGAACTGGTGGACCAGGCTCAATTCGATCCAAGGGATTGGGCCGCGGCCAGCGAACTGGGGCCGGCGGACATAGAACCATGGAAACTGCCGAGTGACCTCATTGCGCGCCAATTTGCCGCTCGTGACGAGGATGACGTGCGCGCCGCGTTGGTTCGCTCGGATCCTTTAATGGTGGCGCTGGGACGGCCCAGTCGCGAGCAGGTCGCGACCAGCCGTTCCTCGACCGCTACGACGTTGCAGGCGCTTGAATTGACCAACGGCAAGACACTCGCCAAGGTCCTCCACTCGGGCGCGGCCAACTTGATCGAACAAAATTCCAATGGCCAGAAATTGGTCCGTTCCATTTACCAGGAAGCCATGGGAAGAAGTCCGACCGCCGACGAATTGAAGCTGGCGGACACTCTCGTCGGCGAAAAACCGACACGGGAAGGAGTCGAGGATTTCTTGTGGGCGGTGTCGATGTCGCCGGAATTTCAACTGATTTACTGAGTCAATCCTATGATTATAAGACGCAATTGGAATCGCCGCGATTTTCTGAAAACCGCCAGCGCGGCCACGCTCGGCGCTTTGGCGGCGGGCGCGCCCCGGCAGATTCTGGCCGCCGACTCCCAAACCATCCGGCCCACAGCGGATGCAGTCATTGTATTGTGGATGGCCGGCGGCATGGCGCACACCGAAACATTCGATCCCAAGCGTTACGTTCCATTTTCCAAGGGCATGGCCGCTTCGGACATGTTGAGCACGTTTCCGCAAATCGATACGGCTGTCGATAACATCAAATTTTCACAAGGCTTGGAAAAAATTGCCAGCGTCATGGATCGAGGAACTTTGGTCCGTTCCTACACGGCGGGCGATCTCGGCTTCATACTTCACACGCGCCATCAATATCAATGGCACACTGGCTATGCGCCGCCTCAGACAGTCGCCTGCCCGCACATTGGGGCGGTCATTGCGCGAACGCTTGGCCCACGCGATCCTGCCGTGCCCGCTTTTGTTGACATCGGGCAAAGCTTCGAAGTGCAGGAAAGCGAGGAATTGAAGGCCTTCCACACGGCGGGCTTTCTGGGCAGCGAATACGGTCCGTTCCTCATCACCAATCCGGCCGATGCGGTCGAGAGCGTCCGTCCGCCGGAAGGGATGAGCCCTGCGCGATTTGAAAATCGAGAGAAATTCTATCAAGCCCTCGTGGCCCAAAGTCCGGTGGGCCAATTCGGCAGCGATTATCAGCGGAACTCGCTTCTGCGCTCCCTGGATAACGCCCATCGGCTGTTGAGTTCGCCGGCGTCAAAAGCGTTCGATCTTTCCCTCGAGCCCAAGGAAAACTACAACACCTATAACACCGGCCGATTCGGTCTGGGCTGCCTGCTGGCCCGGCGCTTGGTCGAGGCTGGCGCGCGATTTATCGAGGTGACTTCGGAATATGTTCCATTTGAGTATTTCGATACGCACGAAAACGGCCACACGCGCATGGCTGATTTGAAGAAAAAGGTGGACGGCCCGGTCGCGCAACTCGTGCTCGACCTTGAAGCGCGCGGTTTGCTTGATCGCACGCTGATTGTGCTGGCCAGCGAGTTCAGCCGCGACGCGCTGCTGGAAGGCAAGCCGGACAAACCGGTCAAAGACCAGGTCGATGAACCGGCCAAAGTGGACGATCTCAAATTCTACGGGATGCACCGGCATTTCACCGACGCGGGCAGCGTTCTGCTCTTTGGCGGCGGAATCAAGCGGGGGCACGTGCATGGCGTCACCGCCGACGAGCGTCCGTGCAAAACGATCCAGGACCGCGTGGTCATTGAGGATTTACACGCGAGCATTTATCACGCGTTAGGCATCTCACCGCGGTTGTCGTACGAAATCGAGAAACGCCCGTTTTACGTCACCCGCGACGGAGTGGGACAACCGATTATGGACTTGTTTGCGTGACATACGTCGTGCAATGGATCGAGTCCCTGCCCCAGCTTTCTGATGGCTGGAGTGAGCCTGCGTGGGGCGTTGCACAAACGGCTGAGTTGAACCACTTCCGGCCGGAAGGCAGCGCGCACCGTCCTCGTACGAGCGTTCGCCTTCTTCACGACGGACGCGCCCTTCGCGGCATTTACCAGGTCCATGACCAATTTGTACGTTCCGTTCGGACGCAGTATATGGAGGAAGTTTGGAAAGACAGTTGTGTGGAAATTTTTCTTCAACCCAACCCGGATACCGGGTACTTCAATCTGGAAATGAACGCCGGTGGAGCGCATCTGTGCTGTTACATTGAGGATCCCGAGCGCGTTCCGGGCGGGTTCAAGAAATTCACGCGGCTGCCTGCCGAGATTGGCCAGAAAATCAAAGTGCAATCATCCCTGCTCAAGGTCGTTGACCCCGAGATCGTAGAACCGCTGACCTGGCAGTTGGATTTCCTGGTCCCGTTTGATGTGTTGGAAAACTACATCGGCCCGCTGGGAGAAGTTCGCGGGCAGAACTGGCGCGGCAATTTTTACAAGTGCGGGGATGAAGGCTCGCATCCGCACTGGGCTTCGTGGGCGCCGGTGGATGTTTTCGATTTCCATCTGCCCCGCTGTTTTGGCACACTCTGTTTCCAATGAAAAAACGAGCATACCTGATCTATCTTCTCGCGCTGGGCTGTTTTGTCCTTGCCGCGCGCGCCGCTGAGCGGACGCTGGACATTTATTGGACCGACGTCGAAGGAGGCGGTGGCACCTTAATCATCACGCCGGCCAAAGAATCCATTCTTATTGACACAGGCTGGCCGTGGGGTCCGAGCGCAGCCCGAATCCGTGACGCTGCCACCAACGCGGGCGTTAACCGCATTGATTACCTGATCTTGACCCACTTTCACATCGACCATTTCGGTGGCGCGGCTCCACTGGCCGCGCTGATGCCCATTGGCACTGTTTTGGACAACGGAGTCCCTGAGCATGACCCGGACGGCGGCGATGACAAACAGTTCCTGAGCACGATCAAACCCTACCGGGAATTCGTCGCGGGCCGGCGCATGTTGATCCATCCTGGCGACACGCTGCCTCTAAAACAGGCTGGCTCCATCGCCTTGAACTTCCGTTTCATGGGCGCGCGCAAACATTTCATTCATCCGCCCGGCATGGGCGGGCCGAATTCTCACTGTGCCGATTCGGCGCGGCAGGAGCCAGACACCACCGACAATGCGAACAGCGCCGTTTCGGTGCTGGAATTTGGCTCGTTCAAATTTTACGACGGCGGTGATTTAACGTGGAACATGGAAGGCGAAATGGTTTGCCCGACCAATTCCATTGGGCAAGTGGATGTCTTTCAAGTGGACCATCACGGGAACGACAGCAGCAATAATCCGTTGCTTATTCGCAGTCTTGCGCCGACGGTTTCGGTGATGAACAATGGCCCGCGCAAAGGCGGTTCCAAGGCAACCCTGGCTGCGCTGCGGAGCGTCTCTTCCATCCAAACGATGTTGCAAGTCCATCGAGACCTCCGCAGCGGAGAGGAGTTCAATACCGACGACCAATACATCGCCAATCTCGACGAGAAATGCGAAGGCAACTACATCAAATGTTCGGTCGATTCTTCCGGCAAGAGCTATACGATTAGCATTCCGGCCAGGGGCTTTTCCAAGACTTATCAGACAAAAATGACGCAGGCCGGGCCTTAGCTGAATGCTTTCCGCCACCTTAATCGAAGTTTTCCCTTTTACCGCCACGCGTTTGCCGTTAGCTTTTTCCGCATGGCTAAACCCGTTTTAGGGCGCGGACTCAGCGCCTTGCTCGGTGGCGCCGGTTCGCCAGTTCGACCCGCCGAGAATGTTTTCCCGGCGCCCTCGCCCGCTGCCAGTGAAGGCGCGGAGCAAGTCCGGCGCGCGCCGGTGGCACGGGTGCACCCTTGTCCTTTGCAGCCGCGCAAGGATTTTCCCGCGGAATCTCTCCAGGAATTGGCCGACTCGATCAAGGAACAGGGCATCGTCCAGCCGCTGATTGTCCGCCCTCGCGGAGACGGCTTTGAAATTATCGCCGGCGAACGGCGCTGGCGGGCCGCGCAAATGGCAGGGTTGACGGAAGTGCCCGTGATTGTGCGCCAGGTGGATGACCGCGCAGTCCTGGAAATGGCCCTGATTGAAAACTTGCAGCGGGAGAATCTCAACGCCATCGAGGAGGCCCAGGGCTACGCGCAATTAATCGGGCAATTTCAATTAACCCAGGAGCAGGCCGCTCTTAAAGTTGGCAAGAGCCGCACTGTCGTGGCCAACGCATTGCGTCTGTTGAAATTAGCGCCCGCGTTGCAGGCATTGGTGCGGGATGGCCGGCTTTCGGTTGGCCATGCCAAGGCCATTTTGAGTCTGGCTTCGCCGGAGGAGCAGCAACTGGTTGCCGAGCGGGTCCTGAAAAAATCTCTCAATGTGCGGCAGACCGAGGAATTGGCCGGGTCGCTGCAAAAAAAGCGCGGCGAACAAAATGGCCAACGAACGCACACCGCTCCGAACGATCAGGATGCCCATTTGGCGTCGGTGCAAAATAAAATCCAGGAACATTTCGGCACCAAAGTGGTGCTTCATTACCGTCAAGGCCGGGGCGCCGTTGAAATCAAATTTTTCAATGACGACGATCTGGAACGAATTTTGAAAGTAGCGGGAATTGACCTCGATTGATGCCGCCATTGAAGGAGATTTCGCAAGCAAATATGAATATTCAAGAAGTCCGCGCGCAATGCGCGCAAACACTGTTGTCCCAACAGGACCGTGCCGCGCACATGTCCGCTTTTGTCGGCCTGGATGGTTTCGTGGATGAAATACTGCACGTAGTGGACAAGCGGGAAAACGCCGAAGTCTATCAGCGCCTCAAGACCATCGCACAATTTGGCGCGCGCCTGTCCGCCGCCGCCGGCAAAAGCGCCAATGTGGAGCTTGTCAATCAAATCACCAAGTTGGGCGGCAATGGCCCGATTATGGCCAACGCCCTGGCCAGCTTCGGGCTGAAAGTGACTTATCTCGGCGTGCTGGGATATCCCAACCTTCATCCGGTCTTTCAGGAATTCGCGAAGCGCGCCGAGGTCTATAGCATCGCCGATCCGGGCACAACCGATGCATTGGAATTCGAAGACGGAAAAATTATGGTTGGCAAGCATTCCTCGCTTAAACAGGTCACGTGGCAAAACATCCAGGCCCGCTTCGGGTTCGACCGTTTCGCCGGAAAATTTGGCAGCTCAAACCTGGTGGGTTTCGTCAACTGGACGATGCTTCCCTATATGAGCGACGTATGGGAAGCCATCCTTAAAGAGATTTGCCCGTTGATGAAGGGACCTCGCCGGACTCTGTTCTTTGATTTGGCGGATCCCGAGAAACGCACCCACGAAGATATTTTGCGCGCCCTGGAGATTATCGGTCGATTTGAGCAATACTTCGACGTCATTTTGGGTTTGAACGAAAAGGAAGCTCACGAAGTTGGCGCAGCTTTCGGGCTTAAGCTCGCGTCGGCGACGCCGGAGGCTTTGGTGGAACTCGGATTGCGTATAGCCGAACGCATTAAAGCGGGCACGTTGGTCATCCATCCAGTGGCATACGCATTAGCCATTAGCCGGGGCAAAGTCGCAACGGTGGACGGGCCATTCACGCCCAAGCCGCTCATCACGACCGGGGCCGGTGATCATTTCAACTCCGGCTTTTGCCTGGGCCGGTTGCTCGGCCTGGATAATCTGTTGAGCCTCCTGACCGGCGTGACGACCAGCGGATATTATGTGCGCACCGCCCAAAGCCCCTCGATCGCGCAAATCGCGGCCATGATGAAGGAGCCGGTGCAGAATCCATGATTTTGGAAGTTGTCAAATACGGCCATCCGGCCTTGCGGCAGAAGGGGTCGCGCATGGAAAAAATGACGCCGGAAATCGAAAAGTTGATCGCCGACATGTTCGAAACGATGTACGCCGCCAAAGGGGTGGGTCTGGCCGCGCAACAAGTGGGGCGGGTATTGCAGTTGACTGTCCTGGACGTGCGCGGCGCGGAGCGGCCTTCGACGTTGGAATTGAACGGCAACGAAGCAGACGTTCTCGCGTTTATGCCGCTGGTGTTGATCAATCCTGAAGTCAAGGGCGTGGGCGATCCCGTGGCGGCATCGGAAGGCTGCTTGAGCTTCCCGGAAATTTACGCGGAGATCATGCGACCCGGTCTGGCGGACGTTCGGGCCACCAATGAGAAAGGGAAGCAGGTCGAATTTCGTTGCGGCGGTCTGTTAGGACGCGCCATTCAACATGAAATGGATCATCTCAATGGCATTTTGTTTATTGACCGCATGACGCGCGCCGACAAGGACGAACTCCGACCGCAATTGGACGAGCTTCAGGAGGCCACCAAGGCCGCGGCCAAGGCCAGGAAATGAGCCGCCGCCGTGAGCAAGGTTGCCCAATTGCTGGTCGTGCTACTGCCGGCCAGCATTGTTCTTGACTCGGCCGCGGACCCTCCGCTCAGGCCCTGGCCGGAGTATAGGACCATTATGTGGATCGGCGACAGCGCCGCCAAGCAACCGGAAAAATTCCCGCTCTTCTGCCAGCGATTGCGCGAAATGGGTGTCAATACCGCCATGGTTTTTGGCGATGCTGATCCCGCGCCGCTCTTGGAGAATCATTTCCCTTACTACGTTGAGAACATGGTCAATCGCGGCCTTTGCCTGAAATGGAATTCCAAGGTGACAGATTGGGAAAAACTGCTGGCTGAATGGAACAAGAGCGGACGCTCGAAATCCTTGTTGGTGCGCGACTATTGCCTGGACGATCCACAGTGGCGCACATCAGCGCGAGAGCAAGTGGCGGCCATCGTTACCCGTAATTCGCCGAATCAACCGCTGGCATACAATTTGCGCGATGAATTGTCCGTGACCTACTCGGCCAATCCTTTCGACTATGACTTTAATCCGATTGCCCTGGCCGGATTTCGGCGTTGGCTAAAGACGCAATATCCGAACCTGGAAGCGTTGAATGCCGAATGGGAAACAAGCTTCGGTCAGTGGGATGACGTGATGCCTTTTACCACAGACGAAATCAAAAATCGAATGTCCAGCGGACAAGCCCTCCCTCGGGGAAATCCAGACTGGCAGGAGCTGGAGGCGTTGAAATTTGATCCCAACAGTGCGCGCTCATCGCCGACCCGCTGGAATTTTTCGCCCTGGGCCGATTTTCGTACTTACATGGATATTTCCCTGGCGGAGACGCTCGAAGACCTTCGTCAAACGGCCCATCGGATCGACCCCCAAACTCCGGTCGGCATCGAAGGCACGCAAATGCCCAGCGCTTTCGGTGGTTATGACCTTGGGCGATTGTCGCAAGTGCTCGATTGGGTCGAGGCCTACGACATCGGAAATGCCCATGAGATCTTCGGCTCCTTTATGCGTGGCCGTCCGATTCTTACGACTGTGTTTGAGAACGACACCGACCACGCGCGCCGGCGCCTCTGGCATTTGTTGCTCGAAGGCGATCGCGGTTGCATCGTTTGGTGGAGTGAGGACTGCTTTGATTTTCACAGCGCCGATTACGCTCTGACGGCCAAAGCCAAGGCTCTGGCGCCCGTGCTCAAGGAAATGACTTCTCCGCTGGCACGACTCTTTCTTCGCGCCGAACGGGTAGGCCATCCCATTTATATTTATTACTCACAGCCGAGTCTCCAAGTTGATTGGTTGGTGGAATCCACGGTGGATGGCTCGACGTGGCCACGGCGGTTCTCCAGTTTTGAAAGCGCGCACAATCATGCAGCCCAGGCGCGCGATGGCTGGCTGAAGGCTCTTCAAGATTTGGGTTACAGTCCTCAATTCATCACTGCACAACAGATTGAATCCGGCCGGTTGGCCATGCAGAGCAATGCGGTTGTCGTGCTTTCTTTCGCCTATGCGTTGTCGGACAAAGAAGTGCAACAATTGGGCAAGTTGGTCGCCAGAGGACATTTGCTATTCGACGAATTGCCAGGCAGCTTTGACGAACATGGCAAATTGCGCAAAACTCCTCTGAACGATCTTTTTGCCGTTGCGGAAAGATTTAACGGCGATGCTGCCATCTATGCCATCGACCGGCTAAAGCCAACTCCCTCTTCCGCGCCTGATCTGGCCACGTGGCTCGCTGCAAAACTGCAATCGCAGCGTCCCATGATTTCTCTGCCGGCGGAAGCCAAGATGCGCAGTTACGAATTCTTAGTGCCCGGGGGAAATCTTCTGGCTTATGAACGCAATATCGAATACGCGATGAGTGAATCACTTCAACAGGCCGGCGGCAATGAAGCGTTGGAAAAGCCGGTCGAAGTTCAAGTGAGCCTGCCGGTGCCGGAACCGATCTACGATTTGAATACTCAGACTTACTTGGGCCGCATCCAGAACCTGAAATTCACGGTTGATCCGTGGCATCCTTCCCTATTCGCGATAACCGAAAAGGAAATTCCGGCGGACACCGTCATTTCGATTTTGACCGAACAAAAGTAGTTACCCGGTTCGGTCAATGCTTCTCCGGAAGCGCAAAGGCAACCCAGGCGTCCCCGCGCGGCGTTCCCAAATGCTGGACGCCGGTGGCCGGGATGACGACGTATTGCCGGCCCGCGATTTCATAAATCGCCGGCGAAGCGCTGCCAGCCCAGGGGAGTTCCGCAGACCATAACTCCTTGCCGTCAATCTTATCGAAGGCGCGAATCTTGTTGTCGCGCGTGCCTGAGCAAAAGACCAGCCCGCCCGCTGTTACCACTGCGCCGCCGTAGTTTTCCGTGCCCGTAGTCGGAATTCCTTTGGCTTTGAGCGCCGCGTATTCGCCCAGCGGAACTTTCCATTCGAGCTTGCCGGTGTTGAGGTCGATGCAGTTAAGCGTGCCCCACGGCGGTTTGTTGGCGGGATAACCCTCCTGATCGCAAAAGCGTGGATATCCGTTAAAGCTGTAAATTGGCCGTTCGGTCTTGGGCGTTTCCGCGGGAATGGGCCGGTCTCGCAGCAAAAGATAATCCACCAAATCCTTGAGTTCCTGTTCAGTCATAAGCGGATTGGCGGGCATGGCGTTTTTGCCATTGCGAATTTGTCTGACGACGGTGTCGTCTGTCATCCGATGCCGCAGGCCGCGCAACGGAGGGGCAATGCCAACGCCGAGCCGGTCATTACCATGGCAGACGGCACACGTTTTCTCGTAAACCTTTTGGCCGGCAGTTTTCGGCGCATTGCGGTCGTCAGGTGGATCGTCATCGCGAAACATCGTGATGCCCCAGCCGATGTGACTAGCCGTGACGTAGAGCCGGCCCCTTTCCGGGTCGATGGACGCGCCGGTCCACTCCGCGCCTCCATCGACGTTAAAATAGAGCGTGGGCTGGCCATCGGCGCAGGGCATAAACCGGCCTGTCCTCATGCCTTTAAAATGGGAGCGGGCATATTCGGCTGCCTCCTCGGTGCGATCGGTCAAGTCGGCTTCTGTAAATTCTAATTTCACGAATGGCTCAGGCAATTCGACGTCTGGCTGGTAGGGCCAGGTCTGTTCGCCGGGGACATCGCTCGTCGGCGCGCGGCGAAGCCTGAAGGGGAAAATCGGTTTGCCGGTAAGTCGATCCAACAGAAGCGTATTACCCATCTTGCTCACGGCGGTCACGACATCGACGCGCCGTCCATCGCGGGTGATGGTGGCAAGATTGGGCGGAGCGGAAATGTCGAGGTCCCAAATATCGTGGCGAATCTCCTGAAAGTGCCAGAGGCGTTTGCCCGTGACGGCGTCCAACGCAATTACACAATTGGCAAAAAGATTCTGCCCGCGATGTCGCATGCCGATGAAATTTGGCTTGGGCGACGCGGTCGTCACATAGGCGATGCCGCGTCCTTCGTCCAAAGCCATGCCGGCCCAGGCGTTGGCGGCGTAATCCTCCGTTTTGTCCCAGGTGTCATAGCCGAATTCGCCCTCATGCGGCACGGTGTGAAAGGTCCAAAGCTGTTTGCCGTTGGCAACATCAAAGCCCCAGACATCTTTCATGTAGCCTGGCACGATAATAATCCCCTTGTAAATCGTCGGAGCCACGCTCGACGCGCCGTAGCCTTCGCGAACGATGCCCGGCAAAGTGATTTTTCCATGCTCGCCAAAACTTTCGACGGGCTGTCCACTTTTCGGGTCAAGCGCGTAGAGGTATGCGCCCGAAGAAAACAGAATGCGTTCAGGCGCGCCGGGACGACCTTGCCAATAAATCAAACCTCGAAACGCCGGGTGGCCTTCGGGTTTAAAACGCCATAATTCGACACCGCTGGCCGCGTCGACAGCGACGACGTTGTCGCCGGGAGTGGGCGTAAACATGGTATCGCGGACAATGATCGGATTGCATTCCAAGGCCGCGCCCGAGTCGTGAGAATGATAGGTCCAGGCGGCAGTGAGTTTCGAGACATTGCGACGATTGATCTGCGTCAGCGCCGAGTATCGCATTCCGCCATTGTCTCCGTGCGAACGCTCCCACGTCAAAAATGTTTTTCCCTTGGGCAGGCCGTTGGCCGGCGTCAGTTCGCTGGGCTGGGCAGCGGGAATCGTCGTGTATAACGGCAGCCTTTCCCGGGCTGCGCGATCTTCTACAGCCCAATAGTCGTTCGTTTTGATTAAGGAATCGTCGGCATGCGCCGCCGGCAAGGTTGCAATTGTCAAACCAAGGAAAAAAAGGGCAGAAAGTTGGCTGCGGCAAAAATTGGATTTCATTAAAGTGGAACCATTTTAGCGAAGAGCATCCGGAAAGCCAATAACTTGATAGGCGCGATTTTAGTAATTCTCCAACGGATTTTCGCCTAGCTTCGCGTCTTGAAAACGAGCCATGCGCCGAGGCGCGAAAATCCTGAACGAAAGCTACCGCGCGGATCGCCCCTTCTTCCGTCCATTCCGGGGGAGGATTTCCAGTTCTGTTACCAAACCGATATCTACAATCGAAAAGGCGTGGTCGGTTCGAAATGCTACCGCAGTTGAGCCCTCGGGGTCGTAAGCCAAAAACTCGCTGTGCGGGATAGAAAATGTGCGGCCGTCAGCGGTATGGATGGCAAACGGCCGAAATGGCTGGGCCTGGTGCAGTGTGCGCAAATCTTCCATCTTCATGCGGGAAATTGTAATCGATTGGGCAGGAGTGTCAATCTTAGCGGGCGACCCAAACACTGCCGGTGGCGGAGAAACGACGCTCAGCGTTTGGTGGCCCCCGGACCGGAAGCGGTGAATCCTCACGCTCCGTGTTCATTGCCCTTCCATCGGTCAAAGGCGTTCATTTCGAGAAGATTTTGGCAGAGGAATGTGAAAAAGCACTGCAAAGATGATTCCCTTGCCCAGCATTCCCCTGACTTTCAGTTGCTTGTCTATCCTCACTTTGGGGCGCTTCCAAGCTACGTCTTCTCTCGACTTGGCGTTGGATTTCTCACGCCTTTACTGAATGGACCCCGCTCAATAGACTTTGCGCAAGTTGGAGGGAAGGATGTTTAATTCCGCGCGGTATTTGGCCACGGTGCGGCGAGCAATGACGATGCCTTTGTCCTTGAGCATTTTGACAATCTCCTGGTCGGAGAGCGGTTTGTTGGAATTTTCGCCCTTGAACATTTCGGCCACCATGTCTTTAACGCTGGTGTTGGAAACGCCGCCGCCGCTGTCAGTCTGAATGCCCGAGGTGAAAAAGTATTTCATCTCGAAGACGCCTTGCGGAGTCTCTATATACTTGTTGGAAACAGCCCGGCTGACGGTTGTTTCGTGAACGCCGACCACTTCGGCCACCTGCACCATCGTCATGGGCCTGAGAAACGCGACGCCTTTATCCATGAATTCGCGCTGGCGTTTAACGATCTCATTGCCAATGTTCAAGATGGTTTGCTGGCGCTGCTGGAGGCTCTTTATCAAAAATTTTCCCGCCCGGATTTTGTCGCGGATATACTCACGCACCTCGGACGATGTGCCGGATTGCGACATCCAATCCTTATACGTGTTGCTGATGCGGAGGTGAGGGATCTGTTCGTTATTGGTGGTGACGACATAATCGTCGCCCACTTTCTGGACGAAGACCTCCGGCGAAATGTAACGGTCATTGTCGGGCAAAAAGTCGCGACCCGGATGCGGTTCGAGATGTTTGATGCGTTCCAAAGCCGTTTGCACCTGGTCCACGCTGACGCCCAAACCGCGCGCGATTTCCGGCAACTTCCGCTTAAAAAGCGCATCCATGTAATCGCGGATGATGCGGTATTCGAGAGTTTTTTCACGAGCGGCGCGTTGCAATTGCAACAGAAGGCACTCCTGAAGGTCGCGTGCCGCAACGCCTGGAGGATGGAATTCCTGGATGATCTTGAGCACATCGACGATTTTTTCAGGCGCAATGTTGGTCGAGAAGGCCAATTCATCCACCGTGGCCTTGAGGTAGCCGCGATCATCCACATTGCCGATAATCATTTCGGCGATGGGTTTTTGCTCCTCGGTCATTTCGGAGAAGCGCATCTGTTCGAGCAGATTTTCCTGGAGCGATGTGCCGGCAACCAGGGAATCAAACATGAATTGGCGCCTTTCCTCTGTTTCCTGGCTTTGCCGGACCGGCAGGTTGGTCTGGGAAAAATGGTCGCGCCATTCCTGATCGAACTGAGCCAATTTCTCGAATTCCGCTTGAAAATCATCCACCGGGGCGGTGCTGGGCTTTTCGGTGGCGGGATCAAATTTCACGTCCGGCGGCGGTTCGGCGAGGTCTGCGGCCTCACTGTCACTTGCGCCGTCATGCTTAATGCGCTCGCTTAATTCAACTTCGGCGTCGGGAACCTCCTCCAAAATGGGGTTTTGTTGCAATTCCTGCTCGACTAAAGCCTTGAGTTCGAGCGTAGGGGCTTGCAGCAAGGCCAGCGACTGCTGCAATTGCGGAGCCAGCACTTGCGAAAGCGACATTCTCTGCGATAAATGCAAACCCTGAGACATCGGCGCATTGTACCTCAAAATCAGCTTTGCTCAAGAGGAGAAATGGATTTTTCAGAAAAAGATTGCTGGACATACGCCACTCTTCTAAGGTCGGTAAGTGCCGGTTCAATTGACTATTCTAGGCAGCGGTTCGGGCGGAAATGGCGCGTATTTGGAAACGGCTGAGGTCCGTCTATTGATTGACGCTGGCTTGAGCGGACGCCAAATCCGCCAGCGCATGGCCACGGTCGGGCGGACGCCGGAGACACTTCACGGCATTCTCATCACGCACGAACATTCCGATCACATCAACGGTTTGGCTGGACTGGCCTCGCGGTTGGATGTGCCGATTTACTGCAACCGGTTAACGAAGGAAGCCATCGAGGCCCAGTTGCAAATTCAAATTAACACGCGGCTTTTTACAACCGGTTGTTCCTTCGACATTGGCGATGTCACCGTGGATACTTTTTCTATTCCGCACGATGCCTACGATCCGGTGGGATTTCTGATGCACACCACGGCAGGCAATATTGGCTTTCTGACCGATCTCGGGCATGCCACTAAATTGGTCATCGAGCGCGTCCGTGCGGCCAATGTGTTACTGCTGGAAGCGAACCATGACGTCCAAATGCTGCAAAATGACCCTCACCGCCCTTGGAGCCTGAAACAACGCATTTTGAGCCGGCACGGCCACTTGTCCAACGACGCCGCGGCGGATGTCGTCGAACAAATCCTTTCGTCTGACTTACGGCGGCTTTACCTGGGGCATCTTAGCCGGGACTGCAACAAGCCCGAATTGGCCCACAAGGCTGTGGCCAGCCGCTTGGAGCGATTGGGTGGCACGCATGTCGCCGTTGAGTGTACAGCCCAGCACACTCCCAGCCCGACCCTTACTCTTTGAGAAGGTTGAAACCGGGCCGATTATCGTTTATCTCTGTGCTCATGGATAAGAAAGCGACAAACAAGGAATCTGCGGTTGGCGAAGGCGAAATGCCCTCGGCGGGAGAGGAATTGCTCTCCGCGCGGGAAGCGACGCCCGGCGAACTCGAGAAACTCAAAGCTCAAGCCGCAAAGGCCGAGGAAAATTGGGACCGATTCGTGCGTCTCACGGCGGACTTTGACAATTACAAGAAGCGCGCCGCGCGCGAGCGCCAGGAAGCTGTGTCCTTCGCTAATGAGAGTTTGCTGGTCAAGCTATTGCCGATATTGGACGCTTTCGAAATGGCCCTGGCGGCGTCCACTGCCGATGCCGCTGCGCAGTCGCTCCAGGCGGGAATCGTCATGGTTTCCAACCAGCTCAAGTCCGCGCTCGCCGAAGCCGGCCTGGAAGAGATCGACGCCAATGGCAAGCGGTTCGATCCCAATCTCCATGAAGCTGTTTCGCAACAGGAAACCAGGGAGGTGCCTGAGGGCCACGTCGTTCGGCAAATTCGCAAGGGTTTTAGGTTTCGCAACCGGCTTATACGTCCAGCGGGGGTAATCGTCGCCAAAAAACCGGCGGCCTAAGCCCTATGTCAAAACGAGACTTTTACGAGGTCCTTGGAGTGGATCGGACGGCCGACATTGAAGAAATAAAAAAAGCCTACCGCAAACTCGCTCTGAAATATCATCCGGACCGCAATCCGAACGATAAAGTATCCGAGGAGAAGTTCAAGGAAGTCGGGCACGCCTACGAAATTTTGAGCGATTCTCAGTCTCGGGCCGCTTACGATCAATACGGTCACGCAGCCTTTGACTCCCGCGCTCGGGCCAGCAGCGGTTTCCACAACCCGAGCGACATCTTCCGCGAGGTCTTCGGCAATGCGAGCATTTTCGAGGATCTTTTCGGCGGCGAACGGCGGACGGGCGGAGCTTTGCGCGGGGAAGATCTGCGTTACGACATGGAATTGACCTTCCTGGAGGCGGCCCAAGGGTGCGAAAAGGAAATCAGCGTGACCAAATTGGATCCGTGCTACACTTGCCGCGGCACCGGGGCAGAGCCGGGGGCGACTACCAAGGTCTGCTCAGTTTGCGGAGGACGCGGCCAGGTCATCAGTTCGCGCGGTATTTTCAGTATTGCCCAGACTTGCCCACGATGCGAGGGGGTCGGTCGTGTGACTGACAAACCTTGCCGTGCTTGCAGCGGCGCGGGGCGGCGCGAAAAAACAACCAAGATCAAGATCAAGGTGCCTGCTGGCGTCGAAGGCGGCTCGCGCTTGCGTTCCACCGGCAATGGCGAGGCTGGCCTGCGCGGCGGACCGTCCGGTGATCTCTTTGTCGTGTTGCACGTCAAGCGCCACGAGATTTTCACTCGGGACGGTGACGATCTGCTCTGCGAAATTCCGATCAGTTTTGTTCAGGCTGCATTGGGCGATGCCATCGAGGTCCCGACGTTGACAGAGGCGGCGGAGATCAAGATACCGCCAGGCACACAGGCTGGCTCTGTTTTCCGCCTCAAAGGCAAAGGTGTCAGGAATGTGCACGGTCACGGTCACGGCGATTTGATGGTGCGCGTGCAGGTTGAGATTCCCACTCGCCTGAATGCGGCCCAACGCGCCAAACTGGAAGAGTTTGCCAAGGTCTGCGACGAAAATGTTCATCCGATGGGCAAGAGCTTTTTGGAAAAAGCCCGAAGCCTCTTCAGTTAAATGGCTCCATGCATCGCTTTTATCTGCCGCCCCAGGAATGCCGCTCTGATTCTCTGGTTTTGACCGGCAGCGAGGCGCATCATGCCGCCGACGTGTTGCGCCTCAAGGTAGGTGACGAGGTCGCGGTGCTGGACGGGGCCGGGGGCGAGTTGACGTGCCACGTCCAAGCTGTGAGCCGCAAGCAAGTGCAGTTGACCGTGCGAGATAGAAAGACCGAAGCGCCTCCGCCCTGGCGAATCACGCTGGTGCAGGCCATCCCCAAGGGCAAACTTTTCGAAGCGATCATTCAAAAATCAACGGAACTTGGCGCATGGCGGATTGTTCCGTTGCTCTCCCAGCGCGTGACGACTCATCTCGAAGGCGAATCCACCGAGCACAAAGGAGAAAAATGGCGGCAGACGGCGGTGGAAGCGATCAAACAATGCGGGCAACGTTTTCTGCCCAAAGTCGAGCCACCCATGACATTGCCCGCCTGGCTGGCGCGAGGCGAGAAATTCGATTTGACTCTGGTGGCATCGCTTCAAGGTGACAGCCGGCATCTGCGAACTTATTTCCCTAGTGGCGCGCGCAAACCACAAACCATTTGCATCTGGATCGGGCCTGAAGGCGATTTCGCGCCGGAAGAAATGGAAGCGATCAAAGGGGCCGGAGCATTGCCGATAACCTTAGGCCCATTAGTCTTGCGCAGCGAAACAGCAGCCCTTTGCGCGTTATCCATCATCAACCACGAACTGCGCGCGCCGACTAACTAAGCCCTTTTGCCCAAACGGGAGAGATGCTTAGGCGTCAAGAGCCAATTCAGGCAGGCGCACTTTCCCAAAATCAGTTTTTCGATGGTCAATTTGCAAAAGCCGGCTTTTTTTAATTCCACGATGGGGCGGCTTTCCCCGGTCAGCAGCGTCGAGATCAGCCCGCTCATAAACGGCTCGTGGCCGACGAGCACGATTTCTCCAGCAGCGGAAAAATTCTCATTGATTTCGTCAATGATGTCTTTTGCTGACGCATCGGGCGTCAGATTGGCCGTCTCGAAAAGTTTTTCCGATTCATAAACTTCTCCCAAAATCTCCGCCGTGCGCAGGGCGCGGACGTAAGGGCTGGTCAGAATGACATCAAAGGAAACCTCCAACGCTTTGATGCCCCGCGCCACGTCGAACATGTCATTCTCACCTTCCCGCGTGAGCGGACGTTTGCTGTCCGGCCGCCATTGCGGGCTGCGCGGGTGCGCTTTGCCATGACGCAGGAAAAATATTTTCATAATTTTAGCCAAAACGGCCGGTGACGTAATCTTCGGTTTGTTTGCTAGCCGGATTGGTGAAAAGTTTCCGCGTCTGGTCAAACTCAACGAGTTTGCCGAGGTAGAAAAAGGCGGTGAAATCCGAGATGCGCGAGGCTTGCTGCATGTTGTGCGTGACGATGACGATGGTGAACTTCTTCTTCAGTTCGAGAATCAGTTCCTCGATCTTGGCCGTGGCCAGCGGATCCAGGGCAGAGGCCGGCTCATCCATCAGCAACACTTCAGGTTCGATGGCCAAGGCGCGCGCGATGCACAATCGCTGTTGTTGTCCGCCTGAAAGGCTCAAGGCGTTGGCATGAAGACGGTCTTTGACTTCGTCCCACAGGGCGGCCATGCGCAAAGTTTGTTCCAGCCGTTCGCGAAGAACACCTTTGTCACGGATGCCGTTGAGACGCAAGCCGGCCGTGACGTTTTCCGCCACGGACATGGCCGGAAACGGATTGGATTTTTGGAACACCATGCCGACGCGACGGCGCACGATGGTGGCATCCATCTTCTCCGAATAAAGATCTTCGCCGAACAGGGCCACGCGACCCTCCACCCAAGCGCCGGGCACAAGGTCGTGCATGCGGTTCAGGGCGCGCAGGAACGTGGATTTACCACAGCCGCTCGGCCCAATGATGGCGGTAACAGCTTTGGCCGGAATTTGCAGGCAGATATCCACCAGCGCAGGATGAGAGGCGAACCGGACGTTCAGATGCTGGACGTCAAAAGTGATGCGGGGTTCGCCATTGGCTGTGCGAGGCATCGCGGCTGCGGCAGCAGCAATAGCCGCCGGTCCATTCTGCGCGGCAGAAGCCTGGCCCTCGTTCGCGATGGCACGCGTCATCAATGTAACAAGATGGTGCGTTTGGGTGGGCGGCAAAAGCCAAATCGTGTGACAATTTCGTGACAATCATTTTGTGCTTTGCGTCTCTGCGCCTCTGCGCCTTGGCGGTGAATTTCCCTTTTAACGCAAAGCCCAAGGCGGCAAGGTTGCAGGGCGGTAGTGCCGCCACCAAACTGAGGGGGCAGGGGAATATTGGGCAAGGGAATGATCTTTGAAATGCTTTTTCCCATTCCCCTGCCGTTAATTCCTCTGCCCAAAATCTTCCCGAAATGCATGACTTTAACGGATGGCACGGCAAGGAACCTGCCTCATTTTTTTGTGCGGTTTTTGCAGTGACGGGTATTACCTTATAGAAGTCATGAGCGAGGACGCTGAATTGCTGCGCCGTTATGTTGCCGAACGGTCGGAGGCCGCCTTTGCTGACCTGGTCCGCAGGCACGTGGATTTAGTCTATTCAACGGCGCTCCGGCTGGTTCGCGGCGACACGCATAAGGCCGAGGATGTGACGCAACAGGTGTTTATCGAAGTGGCGCGGCAGGCCAAACGGCTGGCAGGGCATCCCGCCCTAACAGGGTGGCTTTATACGACAACTCGACGCACGGTGTGGCGCCTCCTCCGCTCTGACCTTCGCCGCGTCGCGCGCGAACAGGAAGCCATGAACCAGATATTTGGCGAATCGGCCCCGTCCCAGGACTGGGAGCAAGTCGGTCCAGTGCTCGACGATGCCATGGACGAATTGGCGGAGCGCGACAGGATTGCCGTGCTGCTCCGGTTTTTCAAAAAGAAAAGCCTGCGCGAGGTCGGTGAGGAATTGGGCTTGACTGAAAACGCCGCAAGGATGCGGGTCGAGCGGGCCTTGGACAAACTTCGCGTCCGTCTGGAAAGCAAAGGCGTCCGCTCGACCTCTACCGCGCTGGCGCTGGCCATTTCGGGCAGCGCGGTCAACTCAGCGCCAGCGGGACTTGCAGCATCAGTGGCGGGGGCATCGCTGGCCGGAGCCGCGGCAGAGACAGGAACAACATTAAGCATCATTAAATTTATGGCAGCGACAATACTAAAAACCGCGGCGGTGTCCGTTTTGGTGGCGGGAGCGGCCTTGACCGTGGTTCTGTTGAACCAGGCACGGATCAGCGCGGACGAAGAGAATGAAACATTGCGACGTCAATTGGCCGAGTTAAAGGCCAAGAATGACGGGTTGAGCGACCAATTAGCGCAATGGAAACGTTTGCGTTCTCGTCGCTTGCCTGCGCCCGGGTTGCCTGCAAATCCAGCCGCCTCGGTGGATGATGCGTCCTTCACCAATTTGTGGGACCGTCTCGAAGCCAAGGCCCGCACCATTACGACGGACAAACTGCAGGACTATCTCAAGAATAATCACCGTAACGCGGAAAGTCTCCTGGCCTCGTTTCGAGTCACGCACGATTTGGCGCTGTTGGAGGAAGCGAAGAAGAATTTCCCAAACGACCCGAATGTCGCTTTTGAAGCTGCAATTTACCCGGGCTCATCCGACTCGGAACGGACTCAATGGCTGGCGGCGTTTGAAAAAGCCGCGCCAGATAATGCCCTGGCCAATTATCTCTCCGCCTTGAACGATTTCAAAACGGGCCAAACTGACCAGGCGATGGCCGAAATGTCGGCTGCGGCAGGAAAGACGCAATTCCAGGATTATTCGCTGGACCGAATGCAATCCGATGAGGAAGCGTACCTTGCGGCCGGCACGTCCTTGAGCGAGGCCAAACAACTGTCAGGTTCTCAATTGCTTCTGCCTCAATTGGGAGAAATCAAACAATTGGGACTGGATATGGTGGATTTGGCCAATTCCTACCAACAATCCGGCGATACAGCGTCCGCTCAGAGCGCGTTGCAAATGGCGATGAGCCTGGGCCAACGTTATGGCGACCCTTCCTATCCTGGAGAACCGGCGATCAGCCAATTGGTTGGAATTGCCCTGGAACAAATCGCGTTGAAAACGATGGATGCCAACGCGCAGTATGGCGACAGCGGCCAGACCGTTCAGGATCAGCTCGACCAATTGGCGCAGGAAAGAGACCAAATACAGAATCTCGCAAGTCAAGTTGAACTACTGCTGCCGAACATGAGCGATGACGATTGGATCATTTACCGCGACCGTTGGCTAACGATGGGGGAACAGGCCGCAATGCAATGGGTCATTGCCAAATATGGACCCGCCAAATGATTGACCCAACGGGGTTGCGAAAGTCTGGACGTCTTGACAGCAGAGGACATTGGCCGAACAATTTTGCCGATGCGTTCTGATGGTCTGCTTAAACATCTTGCCATTAGCCTGGTTATAGCCGTGGTTTTCTACGTTACGGTCTATGGATGGATTGAACATCGCCGGACGGTCAAAGGGCCGTGGGTGGCGGAGTTCCGCGCCGATGCGGCCGGCATTCCCTCGTTGCTGATTTCCCAAACCAATTTGAACATTTCTGAGACCATCACTTTTCCAGGTCAAACCGTGCGTCCCGGCAATTTTTCTCGCACCGTTATTTTCGGCCAAACGCCGCCTGAGTTGCCCTTTGGGAAATTGATTTACCAGGACCCGACCTTTCTGCCAGGAACGGTGACCATGCGCCTTTTCGGCCACTTGGTAGAATTGCTGCCGCGCGTGTTGACTATCGATAAGAAAGAATATCCCTGGAAAACGGGTGCGGTGATTCAAGTGCGGTGAAGGAAAGGCCGATGCATTTAGAATGCCGGAGCTTGATCCCCAACATCGCGCCAGTTAGAGTTCCTGTTTGTCGTATTGAAATTCAGATGTCCAAATTAACATGAGTGTCCTGATTGTTGGCTCGACGGCCCTTGATTCCATCACAACGCCGACGGCGCACAAGCCGCGCCTTCTGGGCGGATCGGCCAGTTACGCGGCGATTGCGGCCAGCTTCTTTGCTCCGGTCCGTCTGGTAGGAGTGGTGGGAGACGATTTCCCAAAAGCTTACCTGCGCCTCTACCGCAAACACGGGATTGATCTGGAAGGCCTCCAAATCGCGCCAGGAAAAACGTTTCACTGGTCCGGCGAATACGAAGTCAATATGAATAATCGGCGGACGCTGGAGACCGAATTGGGCGTATTCGAAACCTTCACGCCGCATCTGCCTGCGGCTTATCGAAACAGCCCATTCGTGCTTTTGGCCAACATCGCGCCGAGTCTGCAGCACCACGTTTTGGATCAGATGCGCCGGCCCAAGCTGGTGGTGGCGGATACGATGGATTTGTGGTTGAACATCGCACTGCCTTCGCTGCTGAAACTGCTACCGCGCGTGGATGGCTTCGTTCTCAACGAAAGCGAGGCTCGGCAATTGACGCAAGAAGACAACCTGCTCGCCGCCGCCAGGAAAATTCATCGGTTGGGACCAAAATTTGTCATCATCAAAAAGGGGGAGCATGGCGCGATTCTTTCGAGCCGTCGCGGTCTTTTCCTTTCGCCGGCATTTCCGCTGGAGCGAGTCGTGGATCCAACGGGCGCGGGAGATTCATTTGTCGGCGGGATGATGGGTTATTTGTCCACGGCCAGCGGGTCGATTGAAAACAATCTGCGCCGCGCCATGGTGTACGGAAGCATCGTCGCTTCCTATTGTTGCGAAGGATTTGGAGTCACGGCCAGCACGCGGGCCACGCGAGGCGGCATTGAAAAGCGCCGCAAAATATTGGAAGGTCTGGTGAGGTTTTAAAGTTTGTTGGCCGGTTTTATTTTGGCCTTTGGGACGCAAAACCGATTCCTTCTATTTGACCCACCTAAGCGGCCGGGCATACGTTTATCAACGTTAAGCAGCTTGTTTGAGAGACAGACGCCTGCTAAAGGAATGGTCTGTGATAATTCGAACTTTCATGCGAATGTTTTTGTTCCGACGTTCAACCGCTGCGCCGATTTTGCCGTTAAGCTTGTCTGCGGCCATCGCGCTCTTTTCATCTTTCTCGATGACGGCAGGGCTGGCTCAGGACGCGGCGCAGAAATCCACTGACCTTGCGCCGTTGCCTCTGGTCCTGCCGCCGCCAACGCTCAAAGGAACACCGCAGGCGTTGCCGACGAACACCAGCGCGCTTCTTTTTACGGACAAACCGCCTCCGCCATTTTACGCGCCGAAAGGCGTCACGAATATCGCCTTGGGAAAGCTGGTGACCAGCAGCAATCCCAACCCCATCAACGGTGATCTTCAGCAAATTACGGATGGCAAAAAGCAGGCGTCCAACGAAAACATGGTGACGTTGCGCCGGGGATTGCAATGGGTGCAAATTGACTTGCAAGGCGAGTATAACCTTTACGCCATCGTGCTCTGGCACGATTTCTCCACGGCGGTGGTTTATCGAGACGTGATCGTCCAGGTGTCGGACGATCCGGAATTCGAGACGGGAGTCCATACGCTTTTCAACAACGACCAATCCAACCGTTCCGGTCTGGGCGCGGGAACGGACCGCGAATACTTCGAGAATCCCCTCACCGGCGAGGGCAAGCTTGTTGATGCAAAGGGCATCAAAGCTCGCTACGTCCGATGCTACAGCCACGGCAGTACCGATAGCGCGTGGAACACATACATCGAGATCGAGGCTTATGGCTTGCCTACATTATAGGGGCAAGGTGGGCGCATCTAAATTTCCTTGGGTTGGACGCCTGGCCTTGAAAGGCGCCGCAAAATATTGGAAGGGCTGCTGAGGTTTTAGTTAAGGATTCCCGTGAACTGAATTGGGCATGGTCACCCGCAACAATGGGCGCGGCTCCTTTTGCGGTTGGTGCCCATCCCATTCGTCATAATTCTGCCGGCTATTGAAGGCATTGGAGACGGCTGCCTTGACTAGATTGACTCTTTCGCCCAGGTCGTAGTGCCGCTCCTGGCCGAAGTCCAGTCCCCAGGTCCACAGCGTGCCGTCGGTAGCCAAACCCATCATGGTCCCAGGCGCTCCCCATACCGAAACCCAGTCAGAGCGCTGGCCAAAGCGAACTTGTGGGGCCGAGGGTGAGATGAATGGCCAGGTGAAGGGAGTCACCCACATTGCGCCGTCCGGCCAAAGCTCATAGCTGCTCCACTGCCAGTCGTTATGAAAGAATGGGCCAAACGCGGTCATGGCAGCATTGGAAGAAACCAACTGGCCGATTGAAGCGACGAGCATATTCGACCCGGGCAGATCGCGGAAGGGGAAGAAACTCCACCATTGGCCGGCTTGATTGCTCGCACTGCTCCAGCCTCCGCTGCTGAAACCAGCCCAATTGCTTTCACAGCACACTTGAATAGGGACAGGATTATTCGTGTGAAACCACAATCCGTTTTTGAAATAATTGAAGTCACCCCATGTCCAGAGAGTTCCATCATCGCGCAACGCCAGCAAATGCGCGCTGGACGCGGCAGTGGTGATGGCTTTCCAATCGTTTCTCGTTCCCACTTGCTGCATGTCGCGCGCCAAAGCAGGCGACGCATCATAACCAATTAAAGAGATGGAACCGTTGCCGCGCACCCATAACGTTTCATCCTTTTTCCGGGCAATGATGAAATCATCACCGGCGCGAACCTCCAGCCAATCGCGATTCGTGCCGACTTGCGTTGGCTCTTCGTTGCGCAGCCCCCAAGCCCATAAAGTCCCGTCGGATTGAATAGCGGCGGCCTGAGAATCCATCAAGGATGCCTGCACCCAATCGCGGTTTGTTCCAACTTGCTGCGGTTGGGCCACTTTGCCGGGGGTTTCGCGGGGATGGATCCAGCGCCAGAGCGAACCGTCAGGCAAAATGATGAGAAAGCCGCCCCGGCCCGAAAACACTTGCGCGAGATGGTTGCTCTGGCTGATTGAAGCGGTCACAGGATCGGGAAGCCTGGAACGAAAAGCGCGCGTGGCGTAGATAATTGCAGCCGCTCCGGTGACCAGCAATACAACAGCGGGGATGGCCAAGCGGCGGAGCTTCGCGCGTAGCGGAGTCTTGTTTTCCACGTTTTGCGTTCGCCAGCCATGAAACCATGCAAATCGAGATTTGGGCGCGAAAGTTTCGAGAGCAAGTTGGCGAAAATTCTTCCGCACGCGCCGCCTCGCTCTCAGGAGCAAGACCAAATCGACAAAAAGTCCCAAGCCAAACCAGCACCCAAGCTGGGATCGCCAGTCGGGGTCCCACGGAGAGAAATAGACCATCACATGCCACAAATGACCGATCGCTCCTACTATCGCGAAAAGAATCCAAGGTAGCGCGAGGACAAAGGCCGCGGTTTTGAGTGTGGCCCGGTCGTGGCTTTTCTCTGTCAACGCCGCTGACATAGCCACCCAGCCTACGGTGACCATGTCGGCCAGGAACATGACAATCCCGGCCAGCCATGTGGTTCGTGCGATGACATCGTCCTGCGCCTGAATGTGACGGGTGGAAATCATGAGGACCAGTTCAAAAACAACGGCCACCAACATTGGTTTAAGAAATTGCCGGCGCAACGCCAGCCATTGCCCATGCACGATGTCGGCCACTGTGAGCGGAGTACACAGCAACAATTCGAAAGCGCCGGATTTCTTGTCAGCGGCCAATTGGTGTCCGGCCTCGGTAATGGCCCATAGTTTGAGCATGCCGTTGAGAAGAAAGGCCACGCTGAAATTGACCACGTCATCCCTGTGGCCGACCAACAGGGTCGTGGTGATCCACCAGATACCCATGCATAACATGCAGGTCCAAACGTAGGACACCTTGAGGTAGGGCCGCGCTGCGAGCCAGAAATAGGCATTCACGTTCAGCAGTTTCTCACGGAAGGCATTGGCCTTCTCCCATCGCCCTTCGCGCCACCACCGACCGCGTCGTTTTGCCTTTTGCTTGAGCGAACGCGCGGACACGGGCTTGTCCTGCCATGCAACTGGAGCCACCCGGCAGGCGAGCATGACCAGCACAACCGTCAAATCGAAAGTTATGACAATCGAGAACCAGAAATGAACTGGCTCCGTTTTGTATGCCACATCTGCTGACTGTAAGAATGAATAGACCGGGCACGAATAGAAAAACGCGGGGATCACTGGCCGCGATGACCAAACAGACATGACCCGCATGCCCTCGAAAGCCGGCAACGCGGCCGCCAGCAACAAGAGCAGGCCGAAATTTGCCGCCATGGCCTTGCGCTCGTCGCGGCAGACGGCGGAAACGAATAGGCCAACAGCCAACGAAAACAGGAAGGTGTTGACCAACACCAACGTCATGCGCCACAATTCGCCGTTGGTCATCCCGCCGGCCAACAGCGGAACGGCCAGCAACGGGAAAACCGCCAGCAATGCGTAAAATCCATCCAGAGAAGTAGCAGCCAGCTTGCCGAGGACCACGTCGTATCCCTTCAAATCGGTCAGGAAGAGCAGCCCCAAAGTTCCTTCCCGCTTCTCCCGGCTAAGGCAGTCCGCCGTCATCATCCGGCCGGCGCTGAGGCAATAGACCATGCACAGCCAGGACAGACCCAGGTAAAGAGTTTTCCCGACGGGGACCGAGGGGCTGAATTCGCCGGCGACGATACAAGCGGCGAAGGCCAAGGTGGCTGCGCCCGCGATTCTGAAACGCATCCCATAAGTAGCGCGGCGCCGGGCCGCCACGCGCAGTTCTCGCTCGACGATGGGAAGAAAAGTCATGCTTGGCCGCCCGATTGTCACGGGCACCCCGCCGGATGTCAATTATTCCACGCGCAACAGCAAGTCAGATGAGCGCGGACGGGCAACTGGTCACCGATTTTGACCAGGCTATTGCGAGATCATCACGCGATAGAAACCTTGCGGGTCAGACCCGATACTCTCCGAGACCGATGTCGAGTTTGCGTTAGCGGTGATGGTGCTGCCAAGATTGGCCCAGCTTGCCGGAGCCAAGCTGGGGGTAAATTGGATCTGATAGGACAACCCTGGGAATGAAGGCCACGAAAGTTGAATTGAGCCATTGGATATGGTCGGGGCCTGGATATTGGGCGTTGGCACGGGCATGACGCTGACGTCGTCAAGGCAGAAGAAATCGTAGTCATTGCGGAATCCGAGCAGCAAAGTCGTTGTGTTCGAGGCGGCCTCCACCACAAATTGAAAATTGTCGTAACCAAATGCGTCCATGTTCGCTTGGTCGAAGATAACGTTTGGGGAAGTGGAATTGGTATTCCACTCGACCACAAATTCATTGGGAGTGGAGCCGTCGAGATTTTCAAGGTAGAAGGAAAGCAGGTATATCTGGCCAGCCTCAGTGGGGAGCGGCTGCGACAGATAAGCCAGGTCGTAAGGTTGGCCAAGAGCGGCATAATACGACCCATCGTACGCCGAGAAGGGAAGGCCGTTCGGATCACCTGTGAAATCCGGATAATTGTTAGTGTAAATGGATGAATCTCCGGAAAGGGTCCAATAAGTGAAATCCCCCGCTTCGAACCCGCCATCGAGGACGAGTTCCTGGTCCACTTGCACGGTGAACTCCCGAAGCTGCGCGAGACTGCTACTCCGGTTGGTGAACCATAGGTCAGCCGTGTAAACCCCCGGCGCAAGCTGGTTAACGGCCGACTTCAGGCTGACTGAGACTGAGTCGGATCCCCCACTTGTAAGAGTGCCAGCGGTGCTTGAAACGTTCAACCAAGCGGGAGGAGCGCTAAGAACCCAATTGAAGGCAGATTGTCCGGTGTTCGCCAGCAGGAACGTCTGCGAAGAAATAGTAAAAGGACCCCCGACAGGGCCATTGGCAACCGCCCCTCGTCCGGGAGTGATCTGGAAACCGTCGGGCTGCGTCAGGGCGATGATTAAACTGCCGCCTGAAGGTGTTCCCAAACCTGTGCAAAGGTCAAAGCCCGGTTCGGCAAGAAACTCGGTTGGATCGTTGTTTGTATTGTAGCCGACAGTTATGTCGTCAAAGCAGGCCGTATAGCCGGAGTTCGTGGCGATATCGTAAAGAGCGGGATTTAGAAAACCGACCGTCGGCAGCCCTGCGGCGACTGCGTGTTGGTTCACCAACGCGGTGAAAGCCGCCCATAACGGCGCGGCGCAACTGGTGCCGCCTGTTGTCTCCTGCTGGCCGTTGTCTGCGACAATGAAAATATTGTCCGCTACCATGGCCACGTCCGGAACATTGCGCCATGACTTTGATCCGTTATTGACGGACATATCCACACCCATTTGCCAGGAAGGAATTCCGTAAGTCGTGCTGATGCCCCCGGCGCCAGCGTATCCGCCCGGGCCTTCCTGAGTATTCCAAACCGTTTCCGACAACCACGGGCTGCCCGGGCCAGCGGTACCGAGAGTGGTTCCACCCACTATCGTGATGTTTGTGTCGTCATCTGGCAGAGGAATTGGAGTTCCATTCGTGTATGCGCCGAAATCGCCAACGGCATCGAAGAAAGTTTGTCCATGACTGGCAAATTTCAAGAAATAGTTGTCCATCGATTTTTGATCGACCAAACCAAAATCCCAGGAACAACTGAATTGTTTAACGTTGGTGTACGTAGATGAAGTCATCGATTCCAGTACGTCCAAGGCGTTTCCATTCGGTCCGGCCTCGAAGACCACGACTTTGGACAAACCCGGCGCCATGGAAATCGCCAATTCAATGTCCAGCGCCACCTCGCCGTTGCCGCTGTACGGACCCCTTGTAGGCGCTCCATTAAATCCATCCAGCAAGACTCTATCGAGTGGAACGTTTGGCACGCCTGCTTGACTTTCATAGGCAGTAATATCTCCGGCATAATAACCGTCGAATTCCACTAATCCCAGGGATTGGCCAGATCCCGTGAGGGTGATTCCTGGCGCATAGGCTTCCCGGTAGTCGGAACCGGACAGGTTACCGTTCGGTCCCGATCCAATTGTTTTGCGGGTGGCTTTGGCCGCATTCTGCAATGGAGCGTGCCGCATATTTTTCGGATGTGGCAGTGCGAAGTTATCCAAACCGCCTATGTCCAAAATGGGCAAGTCCGCATCCACTGACGGCTCGCTATCAGGCGCAAAAAAAGTGCGGGGCTCAGTCGGATGCGGATAAGTCCGCATGGTCACTTGCAGCGCAGGCTCGATTTTGGCCACAGGCGCGCTGACCTCCAAGAGCATTCGACTGGAATGAGAGGCGGCGACGGTGAAGCCGCTGCGGTTGGCCCAATCGATGACCTTTTGATAATCCTCGTCGATTGGACCGAACCGGGCATCAAACTCTTCCGGAGAAAGGTAATGGTGATAAGAAGGGCTTGCGTGATCGTAAATCTGCCGGAGGAAATTCTTCAACGCATCCTGATTGCGTAATGGCAGACTGACCGAGAGTCTTAGCACGGTGGAACCATCCATGCGGCCTACTGGCTGGAGACTCCGAACCGATGCCGGTACGTTGCCGTGTAAAGGCGTTCGTTGCGACGGTTGTTTTTGCGTCTGAGCTTGGACTGGCGCAAGAAAAACCAAGACTAGAAGCATGACCGCTGAAATGCAGAGTGTTTTATTCCCATCCTTTGATTGCATGGGTTTAGAATACGTAGAATACCTAGTTGCGCAAGGACAAGAACTCAAGAAAAGCGGGTGAACCGGCCTGACCGCCTTACTCGGCATAACTTGTCAAATTAGGATCAGGATACCTTCCTGATCTTGCGCGCGAACATGACTTATTTATGAAGATTGGCGTGGAGCACAGCGAAGGCTTTTAAGAACCGGGCCATCTCGTCTTTCTTGCTTTCGCCCATGGCCAGGACGTCTTGATGCACCAGGACGCCGGCCTTTTCGTCGCCGCCTGCCTTGTTGGTGATGCAGGAAATTCCCGCCACGGCCATGCCGCATTGCCGCGCGACAATCGCTTCAGGCACGGTGCTCATGCCGATGGCGTCGGCGCCAAGCCGGCGATAAGCCCTGATTTCCGCCGGCGTCTCGTAATTAGGCCCGGAGACAGCCATGTAAACACCGGTGCGCAGGCGCATCTTGCTTTTTTTCGCCGCCGCCAGCGAAACTTGGATCAAACGCCGATCATAAACGCGCGTCAAATCGACAAATCGTGGCAATCCCGGCAGGGCCGGCCCTCGCAATGGATTGGCCGTCATGAAATTGATGTGGTCTTCCAGCGCCATGAAGTCGCCGGAACGATAGGCGCGGTTGATCGCTCCCGCCGCATTTGTCAATAATAGCGTGCGTATGCCCAGTTCCGCCAGCACGCGCACCGGGAACGTCAGCCGTTCCATTTCCACTCCTTCGTAATAGTGGGCGCGCCCCTTGAGCGCCAGCACTGGAATTTTCTCGAAAGTCCCGATCACGAGCCGGCCGGCATGGCCGGTGACGCCGACGCTGGGAAAGCCCGGCAATTGGCCGTAGGCCAATTCGCGCGCGACCTCCAGATGAGTCAGAGCCTGCTGGAAACCGCTGCCCAGCACCATGCCGAGCACCGGCCGAAGGCCGGTTTCTTTTCGCAGCAGCGCCGCAGTTGTTTTGGGATCGAACGTCATGAACCCGCCCGATTATTGGCCCATTCGTCCGCTTGGAAGCAATTCTTTTCCGGCATAAGATCAGGAGTGGGAGTAAACTTAGGACCAACAAGAGTGAAGATAGCCAACGCTCCTTGATTTATGGACGGCCTGCCGTAATCTCTACAGACCATCTGCTATGCAATTGGATAATGATGAGATTCGCCGCTATTCGCGGCATTTAATTTTGCCGGAGGTCGGCCTGGCCGGGCAGAAAAAGATCTGTTCCACCAGCGTGGTCTGCATCGGCGCCGGCGGGTTGGGTTCGCCCATCGCCATGTACCTTGCCGCCGCGGGCATCGGCAAAATTGGCGTGGTGGATTTTGACACAGTCGATTTCTCCAATCTTCAAAGGCAAATCATTCACGGCACAGCGGATGTCGGCCGCAGCAAAGCTGAATCAGCCAGGGACACCATCAAGCGCATCAATCCCAACGTCGAAGTGATCCTGCACAATACCCGCATCACCAGTGAAAACGCTTTGGATATCCTGGCCCAATACGACATTGTCGTGGACGGCACGGATAATTTTCCCACCCGCTACCTGACCAATGACGCTTGTGTCTTGCTCAAGAAACCAAATGTCTATGGCTCGATTTTTCGGTTCGAGGGACAGGCGAGCGTGTTTGCGCCGCATTTGAACGGGCCATGTTACCGTTGTCTTTATCCCGAACCGCCGCCGCCGGGCATGGTGCCAAGTTGCGCGGAAGGCGGAGTGCTGGGGGTATTGCCGGGCATTGTTGGAACGATCCAGGCAACGGAGATTTTGAAATTAGCATTGGGCAAAGGCAGTTCGCTCATTGGCCGGCTGCTGCTGTTCAATGCGCTCGAAATGAAATTCCGTGAGGTCCGGCTGCGGCGCGATCCGAAATGCCCCCTCTGTGGCGAAAATCCGACCATCACAAAATTGATTGATTACGAAATGTTCTGCGGCATTACTCCACCACCGGCCACGCCAGCCTCGAATCCTGACGAAGTCACCGTGCAGGACATGGAGAAGGCGCTGGAAGATCCCAAGCTCGGAATCCTCGTGATCGATGTGCGGGAGCAGGATGAGCATCAGATAGCGCACATCAACGGCGTGCCGCTTTTCCCGTTGAGCGTTTTACCGCAGCAGTTCACCGAGCTGAATCCGAACCAGCAAATTTATATCCATTGCAAGAGCGGAGTGCGGTCCTTGCGGGCGCTGCAATTCTTGCGCGAACAAGGATTCAAGTACGTGAAAAGCGTCAAAGGCGGCATTAACGCGTGGTCCGATGAAATTGACCACAACGTTCCGAAATACTGAAAGAAAAAGAGCGGCCCTGTTTACAAGGCGGCTTTGGGCAGCGGCACGACGTTCGCGCGGTTTTGATGCTGGGGCAATTCGGCCAGAGCGGCCAGCATTTTAGGCAGAATAATCTCATGCACTTCGACTCCCGCGCCGATGCCGCGAAGCATGGTCAGAGTCAATTGGCCGCCGAGATGTTCGCGAAATTCCTCCAAGCCATTAAGCAGCATGGGTTGATGTTGTGCGTCAAGATGAAGTAATTCATTGGCAAACAAATCGAAGCCGAGCTTTTGCAACAAGGCCAGAATGCGGGCAGCCGAGGCGGCATCCAGAAGGCCGACATGGCGCGAGTAAATGATGTCGAGCGCCATGCCGATGGCTACCGCTTCGCCGTGGCGAATTTGGTAATCGGAAAGCTGCTCCAGCTTGTGCGCCGCCCAATGTCCAAAATCCAATGGCCGGGCCGAACCGGATTCAAAAGGGTCGCCGCCGCCGGCGATGTGTTCGACGTGCAATTCCGCGCTGCGATAAATCATGCGCTGCATCGCTTCGGGCTCGAAGGCGGCCAGCAAATCGGCGTCGCGTTCGAGGCTTTCAAAGAATGCGCGATCGCGGATGAGCGCGACCTTGATCGCTTCGGCATAGCCGGCCCGCTTCTCGCGGTTGGGAAGCGTCGCGAGAAAATCGAAATCGTTGATGATCGCGAAAGGCGGCGCAAAGGTGCCGATGAAGTTTTTTTTGCCGAAGGCATTGATGCCGTTTTTGACGCCAACCCCGGAGTCATTCTGGCCCAGAACAGTCGTGGGCACCCGCACATGACGCACGCCGCGATGCGCGGTGGCAGCGGCCAGACCAGCGACATCCAGCAGTGCGCCGCCGCCGATGCCCAGAACGAACGAATGCCGGTCAATATGATGCCGCTCGATTTGCGAATGGATCTCCGAAACGTGGAAGTAAGACATTTTGGACCGCTCGCCGCCTTCGATGACGAGGGGAGGGCCGGTAAGAATAAATTGATCACTCAGGCCGGAGAAATAATTTTCAATGGTTTTGGCCAAGTCCGGCTGGGCCTGCGCCAGGCCTTCGTCTAACACAACCAACACTTTGGGCACACGCCCAGTTTGCGCCAGAATGGTTTGCAACAAGGAATTCGAAGGATTGAAAAGCCCTCGCGTGAAATAAACGCGATGGTCAAATTGAACGCGAATAGTTCTCGCGATGGACGACATCGGAATAAATATGCTCCACGACGCCTTTCTTGGAAAATGTTATTTTGAAGGCTGGCCAACCGCCAAAGCCGCCACTGGCTCGGCTGGCTGCGACCGGACAACAATGTCGTTGACATACTTGCGGCGCAAGCGCAGCCGCCAATTGGTCAAAATGTCGTACGTCACCGAGTTCTTTAACTTCGCCAGGTCCCGCACCGTAATTTCTTCGCCACCTTGGCAGCCCATGATGACGGTTTCGTCCCACATTTGCGCGTCGGGAATTCCGGTGATGTCCACCGTGAGCGCGTCCATGGCAACTCCGCCAATCAGCGGAGCGCGGCGGCCACGAATCAAAACAGCGCCTTCATTGCGCACGCGCGGAAATCCGTCACCGTAACCGATGGGCAGCACGGCGATGCGCCGCGGTGTGGCCGCGGCGTAACGCATGCCGTAGCCGACGACTTCCCCAGGTTTAAGATTTTGAACGGCGGCAATCCGGGCCTTGACGGACATGACGGGTTGGATGCCCGGAATGCGGCGGCAAACGAGGGAAGGAAAAACGCCATGCATCAAAATCCCGATCCGAACCATGTCGCGCCGCGCGCCGGGAAGATCAAGAAAACCGCCGCTGTTGCACAAGTGCTGCATCGGCATCGCCAAACCGCTTTGGCGAAGAGCGTTCGTGACTTCGTCGAATCGTGAGATCTGCAAGTTTGCGAATGTCTTGTCCGCTTCGTCTGATTGCGCGAAATGGGTCATCACGCCTTGCAGAAGCAACGCCTTCTCGGCGTTAATCTGCTCGATCAAATCCATCGCTTCGTCCCAACGCACGCCATAGCGGCTCATGCCGGTGTTGACCTTTAAATGGACCGGAATCCGTTTGCGTTGTGCGGCAGCGGCCCGGGCCAATGCGCGAACCGTTGCGGCATCGTTAACACAAACTATGAGATTATGCTCGACGCACCAAGGCAGTTCCTCTTCCTGCCGCTGGCCCAGCAATACCAGCGGCGCATGAATGCCGGCCGACCGCAGGGCCAGAGCTTCTTCCAGCGTGCTTAAACCGCAGCCCCAAGCGCCCTCTTCCAGCGCGATACGCGCGAGATCGAGCGCCCCATGCCCGTAGGCTTCGTCCTTGACCACGGCCATCAGATGCACGGCGTTTCCGAGCTCGCGGCGAATGAGCCGCAGATTTTTCCGCAATCGGCCAAGATCGATTTCGATCCAAGCCGGTCGCGACGGAAAGTCGATCGAATTCAAAGTGCTTGATTCGGCATTCATTTCAAATTGTGCCTGGAGGCCAAAGGGCCGACGCCGAGGACCAACCTGGACGCCGGGCGGCGGGGATTTTTCAGTTTGCGAAAGCCCATTTTCTGACGGCGGTAGTGTGAGCGTCAGCAGGAGCGGCGTCAAGTGTGGCGGGTTTTCCTGGCGATTTCCGTCTCTTGCGGCCCATTGGGCCAAGCCTTCCATCTTCATGACCCGTTGACAAAACGGCAAAGTTCGTTCAATTTTCTTTCAACGTTACATCAGCCCGAGGAGTAAATTGTCATCAAAAGGAATAAGAGCATTATGAAGTCGTTTGGGATTCTTTTCTGTCTTGTGAGCACCGTTGTCCTGTCCGCCGTGAGCGCTCGCGCCAATGTTTATGCGACCGATATCAAATTGAACGGCAGCTTATACACGATCACGAATGCCGGTTCCGCTCCGGTAACGATCAGTTATCGGCTTAATCAACCCGCTACGCTCGGCGTCACGGTTGCAATCTGGCAAGGTTCCAACCAGGTAGCCACGATCAACGGTGGAACAAATATGGGCCTCAACAGCGTCGTATGGGGCGGCACCAATAATTTAGGCGCAAATGTGACCTCGGGCACTTATTCCGTCACCATTACGGCCGGGGCCTCCGATGTCAGCGGTGGCACTGGCAATTGGACCCAAATCAGTATTGATACCAATGCCGGCAATTATGCTTTCGACCCGAACGGCATGGCTGTTGATAACAACACCAATAGCCCTTATTACGGGCGCGTCATGATGGGCTGCTCCTTCGCAAATGGCGCAGCGAAGAATCCAATTTCAAAACAGGTCATCCAGGACGGCATCTACAAAATGAACGCCGACGGCAGTTTGGCCGATGAGGGCGGTTTTGGTTATGGAGGATATACGAGGGATGACGCTGGCTATACAGCCATCGGCGAAATGCCTCCCAACTCCCATTTCGTGCCGTGGAGGCTGAGAATTGGCGACGATGACAGGATCTACATGCTGGATTTGAGCGATGAAGGCGCAATCGTCGCTTTTGATATGCAGGTCACGACCAATCAGGTTGTCATTGACGATGGGGGAGCAGACGGAGGGGGTCTCAGTGGCCCCCACAACTACGCCCAAAATCCCGACTTTGGTGATCTCCAGTTCGGCATTGGCAATTTTGACGTCTCATCCACCACGACGAGCAACGCCGCAGTCTGGCTGTGCGACGGTGATGTTACTGGAAATTGGGGCATCTGGATGTATCACTTGGTGAACGGCCAATCTGATACAAACGATATCGGGACCCAGGCCGTGACAACAGGCGGAGACTTGAGCCAGGGTTCGACGGGCGGTTGCATGATCGATGCCCATCTGGATATCTTCTGCGGCCAAAGTGAGACGACCACCAACGCCGTTTATGACGCCATGGTCTTTACCAATTGGAGCCACGGCGTTCTTCCCGGCATCTCCGGCGGGTCCTCTTTCACGGATGGCGCATCTCCTGGTCAAGTAGAGTGGGGCTTTGGCTGCGGCGTTAACGCGGTCTGCACCACAAATCCCACCTTCGAAGCCGTTCAAGATGTCGTCATTAATTCCCGGACAAGCCCGACGATAGTGGCCTGTCCCATGACAGCCGGGATTGAATCGACCAATGGCATTCGATTGCTCAACGCCGTTAATGGCGCCATTATTCAATCCAACATTGATTTCGGACAACAATACACCTGCGCGGCCTGGGACAATGTGGGCAATCTTTACGGCGCTTCTCCGTCGCGAAAAGTTTGGCGAGTCTGGTCGCCGCCGGGTCCGAGCACGAACACCACCATGGCCGTGGCGCAATTGGTCGTCACCATCCAGTTCGCCATCACCGGCATTACCGCCGTTCCAACCAGCGCCGGCTGCGCCAATGTGACGATTCATTTCAGCGCTGTGGGAAGCCCGCCTGCGTCCGCCTTTACGTTGGTAAGCTCGCCCGCTTTAAATGGCACTTTCTCGCCCGTAGCTGGCGCGGTCATTACGGGCAGTGCAGGATTTTACCAGGCCACATTCTCCAACTGCTCAACGTCGTTCTACAAAATGGAACAGAGCCCATGAGCCGGGTATGGGGTCGGTCTCATTCTTAAGCACAGGTTTTCAAAAACTTTAACTGTATTCATGCAGTTAAGACTCGAATTTGGATTGGATGGACACTATGGGAAAACGGTTCTCCCGTCCGTGCCTCCAATCCCGATTCGGTTTGGTTCCAACAAAGTGCCACGCATTGATGATGCTATTGGAGTGGTCTGGACCCCTCAAGTAACAGGAGGACATCCAAATTTTGGCCTTTTGCGCGGCTGGGACGAGTTCAGCCGCGCATTGCCCAACGCCGTCTGAGATTGAGGGTGGCTAATTCCACCGAATCGCAGAATGTTGTGACGAACCTTCAAGGTTAATAAGGATACGGCACTATCTGGATCCCATTCAAGGCCCAGCCGTCATAAGAATTGTCCGGGTCGTGCGTCACGGTTATAGTGAGGTTTGTGCCAGGGCCTATCGGGACATTAGGGAAAAGAACATATTGGTTTCCTTCAACCCAATTGGTTACCGTGTAGACGGCACTTGAGGTCTTCAAAGTCGTCACCGCACCCCCTGAACTGTTTGTCCCAGAGGGGCTTATTGTGAATTGACCGTTGATGCTATATCCGGACCCGGGACCGAAACCGTAAACATACACGTTATAGAGTGCCGGGCCCCCGTTAAGCCCAATCGACGCCAAATTGGAGATAGTTACAGTGGCGGTAGCCTCGCCGCAATTAATGACGCTATCATAGGCTATGTCGTTTTTCAAAACTGGCGGCACAGCCCCGGAATCAGTAGTAGGCCCCAAATCAGCTCCCGCAGCTATTGAAATAGATGCATCCGTTATGTGGCCAAATATGTTGGTCATATTGTTAATATTCGTTCTAGCTGCCGAATGACCGCATTTGGCATACGCGAAATAGTTCCATTCGTCATCCGCCGAGAAACCAAAAGCTGCCTCGCCCGCGATGGATGCGCTGCCACTCTCGGCGAAATTAACGTCGATAAAGTCGATATTGGTTTCGCAAGGCGTCCCGGTTGCAGTCGCCCACATCGCACCTGACGGTATTTGAGGGCCATAGTCAGGAGTATTTGTATATGCTGTTCCGCCAACCGTATCGAATTGTCCAAAGACATAAACAGCGTAATTGTCGGCTGCGAGCGATGTAACGGTTCCAGGTCCACCCGAGTATTCAACCCCGGTCCCAAGCGACTGCCACCCGCCGTTCGTCCATTCCGCAATTGAATTACAATCTGAGCCTGAGCATCCGCCCGCATATGTAAAATTCCCACCGACGTAAACGGTTCCGTGCTGCATAGCCAGTGAATATCCAACTCCGGTGGGGCCGCATGGCGAAGTTCCCAAGTCCAAGTTTACCGAGGACTGTTCACCCGACAGCCATGTTCCGCTCGTAGAGAAGATGGTTACGCCGGAATACGAAGAATCGCCAGGAAAAGCTCCATTTTCCGCAACAAAGACGTTTGTGCCAGACACCGCAAGCGCTGTAATCCCTGGGTTGTAGAATTCGGGATTTACCTGGACTGTTCCCCAGAGATTCGTTGTTCCGTTCATCGCTTGCCAGGATTGAGATCCTCCACTCCACTTTATCAGGTTTGTGGATGCAACGAATGTTGAACCATTGGTTCCTCCGAGGACCGTCCCTGCTATATAAATGTCAGTTCCCTCGGCGACCATGGCTTGGATCGGGTCACCAGAAGAATACGCACCATAATTTAAAAGATTGCCTCCCAGTGAAACCCAGTGGCTATTGGAGTAAACCATGACCGCATTTGTATAACTGAAAACACTGGGATAACCAATTCCGCCTTCGCCCGCCGCCGGAAAAGTGCCAATATACACCTTGTCATTGCTATCCACGGCAAGCGCCACTATCGTATTGGTGGTAGCTCCGGCACCATAACCAAATCCAGACCACCCAGCCGTGTTCAAGTTGAAAGCAGCGATGTTGGTCACACTGTAAGTTACCCAATCAGTTGAAACGGGCGATACGGGAGTTAAGGAAGTAAACTCGCCTCCGATAAATAACATCCCATCAGTGCCAAGGACTAACGTCGTCACACCCGATCCACCGGTAAATGCGGCGATCTCGTACCAACCACCGCAGTAGGACCAACTGACAAGATAAGAACCAGAACTGTCGGCAGCGAGGGCATATATCGTGCCATTCGTGGCGACAGCCGAGGTTGGACCACCGGTTAGACTAAAGCCAGACCCGCTAATGTACGGCAGGAATGCTGGCACGCCCGGCGTGTTTGCCTCCCAAGAAGGACTGGCTAATGCGGTCACAGCACAGAATGTCCCAACAAGACAAGTAAGTTTTAATTTCTTTTCCATAAATTTCTCCATTTTGTTTTTGTTTTCCAAAACTCTCGCCAGAATGGCAGGGCTTTGGCGTTTTTTTTGGGGGGGGGTGTTATTCCAGCCGTTTCAAAGAACTATTTCAATAGGGCGAATACCCCCCAAGCGACCGGAATGCTTCTGATCAGTCTCTCTTCGGCGAAGGAAAATGCGCTCCGGTTATTCTGGTGTAAGCCCGGATCTGGCCCATGAGGTTCCCCTGGCGATTTTTTTAAAGATTTTTGCATTTCCTGTTGACATTGATTCGTGATTTTGACATATTTTGTGTTTTGGCAGGTTGACACATCACGTGCCAGAATCCAGTCGTTCTCTATCAAAAAACTATGAAAATACTTAGACACCTCCTTTGTGTTGCCACAGGCATGCTGCTTGCGGCTTTGAGCGCCAACGCCCACCCTTACGCTTCTGCCGTAACCAACAGCAGTGGAACCGTGCAATTCATCCTCAATGAAAACGCGGATTCCGTTACGGTCACCTTCGACAGCGGTTCCGAGACCGTCACCCTGGGCAGCTTGCCCAAGGGTCTCAATTCGTTCAGCCTGGGTGCTCATACCAATTACGCCATAAGCGTTTACAAAACCGGCTCGGGGAGTTTCACCCAAATAAGCGACGACAGCAGCAATTCGCTTCAATTTATCGCGCCACGCGGCGTGGGAGTGAATATCAATCCGCAGCGTCCCGCTTTCGGCCGGATTTATGCCGTCAGCGCATGGCCCAGCGGGATAGTGGCAGTGAACGGCGCCACCAATGCCACGGGAAACGGACGTCTGGTAGGGCGGGGGATATATGCAATCAATCAGGATGGCTCTGACGCCCTTGGCCAGGGAACCAACGCGCTGGTGGGCAACATGTGGTTTGGCACCAGCGTTCGTTACTCACCGTATCGCGTTTTTGTAGGCTCGGACGATTCAGTGTACGTGGCCGATCTTTCTGGGTCCTATACAGCATCGTTAGGCACGGCCGGCCTTTCATATAGTCCAGTGGGCGGAGGCGTCTGGCAGGCCTCGCCGGATTTTACATCGACGACAAACCTTTTTGATACAAACGACATTGGCTCGGTTTATGACGGTGTTTTCGGTTTCTACGTGACCGGCTCGCTGGCCGCCGGCAATCTCGTCGTTTATGCCGATGAATGGTCTTTGACCGGTAACACGCTCGGCGGCGCCTTTTTAACTCCTCCAGCGATATGGCAGTACAACTATAACAGTGTCAGCAATCCGATTCCGATTGCCAACGACCCCGTTGGTTTGATGACGGTCGGCTTGGGCATCAACGGTGTGCTGGGAGACATGACAGTTCATGCACCCACGGGTTACATTTATGCCCAGCAAGACCGCACCGCCGCAGCGGGTGACGCCACCGGCACCGGTGAAGCCAATAATAACAATGCCGAACTCTACGTGTATGACACCACAGGGACCAACAATATCTGGGAATCGGGGATTGGCGGGGCCGATATTTTTGATGCGACCTATGGCATCGCCATTTCGCCCGATGGCGCCTGGCTTGCTTGCGCCACTGGTTTCGGCACAACCCTTATTACCCATATCACTAACGGCATCCCCGACCTCCGCACGACCGTCACCAACAACGAGGAAGTTGGCCCGGTTAACACCGCTAATTTGGTCGCCTCTCGTCGCGGGGTTGTGATGGATGCGGCAGACAATGTGATTGCCAGTCTTCCCACCGTCAACCTTTCACTCGGTTACGAATTCCCCACCGCGTCGCAGCCATCCGTGGTCCGCGAATATTCGCTTGGATACAGTTCCCTGGCCGTAACCAGCAACGACGGAACGTCCACCAACGGCTCGTTCAATTTCACCCTCCTGCCGACGCCGCCAAAAATTACCGGCATCGTTAGCGGCGCAGGGGTTGTAACCTTAACATGGAGCACTTTGAGCGAGGGGACGGCCGAGCCTGACACAACCGAATCGTTTGCCGTGCTGGGATCGCCGAGTCTCAATGGGGAGTTCGATTACATAGACGGCGCGACGATTACCCAACCCGGCGGCCCGGGCACGCCATTCCAGGCCAGCGTACCGGTTGGAACAGGCCCTACCATGTTTTACATCATTGCCCGGCTCTGATTTAACACGTGGAAAGCGGATTGCGCTGAAGGGGGGCAGTATCTCCAACCGGGATACTGCCAGACGAGGGAGGCCATTGCTAAACAGTGATAACAATGTATAATTGATGTTTAAATGAGTAGTCAGTGCAATCCAACAGTCAGCTCGATGCAGAGGCGTCGTGTCGGTGGCGCCTTCACATTAATCGAGTTGCTGGTAGTGATTGCGATCATTGCCATCCTGGCGGCGATGTTGCTGCCGGTCCTATCCAAAGCCAAAGACCAGGGATACCAGACTGAGTGCTTAAGCAATAAGAAGCAGATGCAGTTGGCGTGGAAGCTCTATGCCGATGATTTTAGGGACTACATGGTGCCCAATGCGCCATTGTCGTACGGTTTGGCTCTCTCAAATTACGTTTGGTGCCCCTGCGCGGATGGAGGCGAGGCGTGGCTGGCTTACCCTGATAATACAAATACCTTGTGGTACAAACAAACCGTATTGGCGCCTTACATGTTAAATCAAATCAACCCTTACAGATGTCCGAGCGACAACATACTTTCGAAAAACGGGCAGCGGGTTAGATCGGTTTCAATGAACAGCCAGATGGGCTGGGTTTACCTGGATGGGGGAAGCGGTGTTCCTGTGCCGGTTCAGGACAATTACGCCCAGCCTTTGCGCTACTACGTCAAAATGAGTGATTTGTCATGCCCCCCGCCAAGCATGGCCTTTATCTTTGCCGATGAGACCATGTACACCATGGATGATGCCTGGATGCAAATGTCGGACACACCGGCGTTTCCGAATGCTCCGGCCCATTATCACTGCGGCGGTTCCACCTTTTCCTTTGCCGATGGCCATGCCGAACCTCACGCATGGAGAGGGCCAGTGCTTCCGAAGCTCCCTTATTCCTTTGGCAGCACCTCGGGAGGCAGCGACAATAATACCGTCCCTTCGGACCCCGATTGGATATGGCTTTTCCCGCGGTCGGGATGCGAGAGCAACGCGCCACCCGGCAGTATTTGAAACTTGAGCTGACTCATTCGCCACGGCCAAACGCCTTCACGCTGATTGAATTATTGGTGGTCATTGCCATCATTGCCATTTTGGCCGGGATGCTGCTGCCCACCCTCTCTTCGGCCAAGGAAAATGCGCAGCGGGCCGCCTGCAAGAGCAATATGCATCAGGCCATTCTCGCCATTATTATTTATGCTGATGACAATAACCAGTATCTTCCGCCTTGCCGGGACAACGACGATCAATCGCACCTGATTCGCATCGCCAACACAGCATTCACGAACATCGTTTTCTATTCCGGCAATTCGAATATCCTCCTCTGCCCTAATTTCCGCTTTGGCAAATTCATTCCCTACGATCCCGAGTGGGGCTATCTGATCGGTTACAATTACTGCGGCGATGTCAATACGAACGGGTGGAATTACTCCGATCCCGCTGCCTGGTGGTCCCCCGCCAAGGCAACCGAAAACGGCACTAACGTTATCTTGACAGATTGTAATATGTGGGGCGATGGACTGGTCATTGTCACTCACCGCAAAAACGGCGGGCTATACGATTCCAAAAATCAGGGATGCTCCATTGTCGAAAGCCCGCCCTACGTCAACGAGACTCCAACTCAACTCAAGTCGGACGGGGGCAACGTGGGCCACTTGGATGGTTCGGTCATGTGGGTGCCTATCCGCCAAATGAAATCGCATTTTGCCTCGTCCTACATCGGATATTACGCCAACTGGTAATCGGCCCGCACACAGTCCACGGGCGGACGGAAAGTCCTCAGCGTCGATGGAACGCGCATGGTCGTCATTTCAGCCTTTTGACTGCGGCTATCAGGCTGTACCATGCTCCGCTTATGAGCGATTGCGATGTGCGAAGCATCCACAACCTCGCCCTGATCGGCCTGATGGGGACAGGGAAGTCGTCCGTCGGCCGGGCGGCTGCTGAACTTTTGCATTTCGCTTTCATCGACACTGACGAATTGATCGAGAACGAAACCGGGAAAAAAATTTCCGAAATCTTCATGCAACAAGGCGAAGCGGCATTTCGAAAATACGAGCGTGACGTGGTCAATGCCCTGAGTACGCGGCGCCGGACTGTTATTGCCACCGGCGGGGGCTTGGTTACGGACCTGTCCAACCTGGCCAGTCTCAAGTCTCATGCCCTGGTGGTTTGTCTTTGGGCTTCGCCTGAGACGATTTGGCAGCGCGTGCGTGAGCAAACGCATCGGCCACTGCTCCAGACGGCCGATCCGCAGGCCAAAATCAAAGAGCTGCTCGAACAACGCGGCCCTGCTTACCGCCAGGCGGATGTTCTGCTTCACACTGGATTTCGTTCGACCAAGGAAGTGGTCCAACAAGTCCTGCATCAGTTTAACCTGGCCCGGTCGGCAAAATGAAATCGGCTATTTTCCAACGCGCTTTGCAATTGGGCTTTGACGATTGCCGTTTCACGACGGCCCGCCCGCCGGATCATGCCGCGGAGTTTGAACGCTGGCTGCAAGCCGGTCTTCATGGTGAGATGGATTACCTCGCGCGCAACGCGCACAAACGGATTGCTCCGGCGCAAGTTCTGGCTGAGGCCAGGACGATCATTACCCTGGCGGCCAGCTATGCCACGACCGAGGCGGAGAGCGCGGAACAAGCCGCGGGCACCGGCGAGATTGCGCGTTACGCCCGCTACGGCGATTACCACAAGGTTTTAGGCGAACGCCTCAAAGATTTGACGGCGTTTGTCAACACTTTGGACAGCAGCGCGCGCTCGCTGTGTTACGTCGATACCGGTCCGCTGCTGGAACGGGACCTGGCCGAACGGGCCGGATTGGGATTCATCGGCAAGCACACCAATTTAATCAGCCGCAAATTGGGCAATTGGATTTTTCTCTCGGAAATCATCACGACGATCGAGTTGGAGCCGGATGCGGCCGAAAAAAACCGTTGCGGCTCATGCAGCCGATGCATCGAGGCGTGCCCGACGGCCGCCATTACCGCGCCGTTTCAATTGGATGCGCGCCGATGCATTTCGTATCTGACCATTGAATTGAAGGGGCCGATACCGGAAGAGTTGCGGCCCATGATCGGCAACCGCATTTACGGCTGCGACGATTGCCTGGCAGCATGTCCCTGGAACCGCTTTGCCCGGCAAGGGGCCATGATGCGTCCCCATTATCGCGCGGATTTGGCAGCGCCCGATTTGCTTGACTTGCTTTCGCTTGACGAAGCCGGCTTTGAGCGGCGGTTCGCCGGGACGCCCATTCGCCGCGTCAAACGGCGGGGACTGCTCAGGAACGTATGTGTCGCCCTGGGAAACTGCGGCGATGAGACGGCCCTTCCGGCCTTGGAACGGGCCAGCGCAGAGGCCGAACCTCTTGTGGCAGAACACGCACGGTGGGCCATCGACCGCATCCGCGCGCGAAATTTGACGAGGGAAGACGGGGATTTTTCGCTTGCCAATCGCGAGGGAGAAGCCTAGGTTTGAAGGAAGCGGCGCGGTTAGCTCAGTGGTAGAGCATCACCTTGACACGGTGGGGGTCACAGGTTCAATCCCTGTATCGCGCACCATCTCACAAGGGGAAGTTTGACATTGTGGAATGAACAATTAAATTAAGGAGAAGCTATGTTTATGAGAAAATTGCCCGCGCCGCGCCGCCTCGGAAATGCCTTTACGCTGATTGAATTATTGGTGGTCATTTCCATCATTGCAATCCTGGCCAGTTTGCTCTTGCCCGCTCTCGGCCGGGCTCAAATGCAGGCCAAGCGAAAAACCTGCCAAACCCAAGAGGTTGGATTGGTTGGCGCCATTGCAACTTATAATTCCACCTACAGCCGTTTGCCGGCCTCGACCAACGCGGTCAATGCGGTGGCGAACATCACCAATAGTTTTACCTTTGGTTCCAGCTTGACCAGCCCGACTGGCGGCGGCGGCCAGCTTACCGGCGCGCCGAAAATTAATGGCGCTCCCAGCGGCATGATCACCTGGACCCCAAAGCTCTATCAAAATAACAATTCGGAGGTCATGGCGATTCTTCGCGATGATGTCTATTTTCCTGAATACGCCACCAATGGAAGCCTTCACCTTGGGCATATCTATAACCCACAACAGACGCCCTTCTTTCAGGCAACTACCGCAACCCCTGGCGCTCCCGGTGCCTGGATGGGATCTCCCGGCGTTGGCCCTGACGAAATCTGGCGGGACCCTTGGGGCCAGCCTTATATCATCTCGCTCGATCTTCAGGGTAACAATCAGGTTTTTGACCCGTACCTAAATGGGATGTACCAAGCTCAATCCCCGAAGACCCCTCCTCTTTTCACGCCAGGTAATGCCGTGGTGTGGTCTCTCGGTCCAAATAGCCAGCAGGTTGATTTTACGAAGAGCATAAAGGACCTGAAAAATAAGTATATTGTCACCAGTTTTTAACGGCTGATTTTTACTTGTTGCGTGGCGCGCCCTTTTGGTGTTCCTTTTGCGGGCGATCATGACCGTTAAACTATCGACTTTGTCCATTGGCCTGGGTCTCGCCTTTGCCGCGCTCAATCTCATTGGAGTGGTCAGCCCGACTCGTTTCGGGGCCGGCGCCCGGAAATTCCCACGTTCCTTGCCCGTGGGCTACGTTCTGACCCTGGCTGGAACGGCGTGGTTTATGTGGAATGTCAGCCATGAGACTTTGGCCGATTTTGAGTCGCTGAAACCCTTTCTATTCACCCTCTTTATCGGTGTCGGACTGGGGACGTGCTTTTTTGTGCAGGATTTTCTGGCGGTGCGTGGGTTGTCGATTCTCCTGCTGCTTCTTGGCAAGCTGATGGTGGATTCAGAACGATGGGCCGGGAGCGAATGGCGGCTGGTCATTGCTTTTTGGGCCTATGGGATGGTCCTGGGCGGAATGTGGTTTACTGTTTCACCCTGGCGGCTGCGCGATTTGCTCTACTGGGCGACCGCCAATGATTTCCGCATCCGCATCACCAGCGCGCTCCGCTGCGCCTTTGGAATTTTTGTGGCGGCGCTTGGCTTCACGGTATTCAAATAGATTTATTTGTCCTTGAGAATGATCTCGCCTTTCCAGTCGGGCGGCAGTTGGCTGGCGCGCAATTCCTCTATTTGTTCAAGATAAAATTCCGCCGGCCCGTCATCGGGATTGATTTTCTGGACGAAGCGGAAAGCCTCTTCGGCGCTGGCAAAATCCTTTTTCACAAATTGATCCAGCGCCGCCGCGAACCGTTCACGCAAAGCGCGCGAATCGGCCTCCTTGTCCGCGAACGCAATCAATTCATAGACCGCGACCGCTCTCTCAAACCCTTTTAGCCGGAACAACCCCAGATAACGGGTAATCACGCGCGAATCGATCTCCTTATGGGTGTCGCCTGTGACGAGAATGCGCGTGCCCAAGTACTTATTCAGGCCCTCCATGCGCGAAGCTAAATTAATATTTTCGCCAATGGCAGTGTAATCGAATCGTTGGTCGCTGCCGAAATTGCCCACATTGGCCTCGCCAGTATGCAGGCCGAGGCGCGTAATCAATTCCTTTCCTTTGACTTGTTGAGGAGGAAGTGCAACAAAGCGAAGGGCCGCTTCGCACCCTCTGTAAGCATGGTCCACCTGAGGGTCTGGCGCGTTCCAAAAGGCAAAAATCGCGTCGCCAATATATTTTACTACGGTTCCGTCAGTAGGGAAAATGCAATTTTGGACCGCCGTTTGGAAGTATGCGTTCATCAGATGTGCCAACTCGTCGGGATCCATGCGCTCCGAAATCGTTGTGAAATTAGCAATGTCCGTAAAAAGAATGGTCAATAATTGTTTTGTCGCGCCTCGCTGCGTCAGCTGGCGGTTGGCGGCGAATTTCTTCACCAGCCTCTCTGACAGATAAAGACCCAACGTTTGTTGAGCGAGCTTCTTTTCAACATGGAGAATGATCGCGTTGTAAGTGACAGACCAAACGATGGCGACAGGGATTTGCACCGTCACCACGATGAGCCAGGGAAACCAGTAATAATGGGAGACGTACGCGTAATAATCACCATAGGCAATGGGTACAGCAGAGACCAATCCGATGAGAACGGCCCACAATGGACGGCAGAGTACCAAGCCTCCTCCAAAGAGGATGCCGAAAGCGATGATCAGCCCGCGATTGACCCACCAGGGAAACTCCCGCAAAAAATCGCCCCGAATTAGATTCAGGAATGCCGTCGCGTGTATGGCGACGCCGGACATCCATTGATTGTCAGGGAGGTAGGAATACGGCGTCGAAAATTCGTCTTTGCGCTCCGCCGCCAAGTGTGTTTGAAGTTTTGCACCCACAAATACCACCTTATTACTGAAAAATCCGGGAAGAACATCAGGATCGTGATCCGCAATGGCTTTGTAGAGGCTGACTGATGGCAGGGAATATTCAGGGCCGTAATAATTCATCCAGAACGGCGCGGATCGCAAGCTGTTGCTTCCGCTGAAGGAAGGATTGACCAGCACGGCTGCGGCCCAAGCCTCGGTGTTGGTCTGCTCGTTTGGGATGGTGGGACGATATTCGCGAATGTACTCCCCTGCTTCTGGAAAAAGCGAAGAGGCGCCGATGTCCGCGGCATGTTCATTAAATAGTTGCAAAGGAAGCGCGAATTTCCTCCCCGCCTGTCTCGCATTCCGCCCGTTGTAATAAGCAATGACCCAGTCGCTTGCAATAATGACCTTCCCGTTCTCGCTCATGGCGTCCGCGAATTGCTGGTCGATGGCGGGGTCGAGAGCGTCGCTAAAGACAATATCAAATACGACCGCGCTGGCTCCGTCGGCTGTCAACCGTTTGAGCAATCGGGTGAAAAAAGAGCGGTTCCATGGTTCGGTGTATTTCTGATTAAGTTCCTGGTAGGACGAATCATCCAGATAAACCATTACCACCTCGTTTGGGTGCATCCATGGACGCCGTTCAAATGGCAAATCATAACTTTCGGCCTGCCAAACGTGGCCTAAAGGCGTCGTCAATAATACGTAGCCAAATAACGTCGAAAGAAAAATGCCGCCGAGAATTCCCGGAACCTTTGCCCACAATCCGTGCCACATCGCGGAAACTCGCGAACCTAGGGTTGTGCTTTCGTCTGACACGGTGGGCGAAGCTTAACGCGACGGCCCCATTTTAGAAATTAAATTTCATGCTCGCCACAAACTCCCGCTTGTGCGCCTGCTCCAAAAAGTAGGTCACCGGGTCAATGTGATAGTCCTGATCGGTGATATTGATCACGCCGACGGACAATTCCACATGGCGATGCGGGAACCGGTATCCGGCGTAATAATTGAGCTGCCAGAACCCGTCGCCGCCCTCGCCGGGCAAAGAGTCGAATTGGCGCCAGTAGTTGGCCTGCAATTGGCTGAAGAATCCGCACGGCACGGCAAAATTAGCAAAGAGACTGACCTCATTCAGCGTGGAGTTCTCATGCACGTTGTAAACGCTGGCAACGCCGGGCGGCATCGTTACTTTCGTTGAAAGATCGACCGACGTCAGGCTGTAACGCGCACCGACGGCGAGTTCCTTGCCGATCAATTGGTTCACGCTGAGAAAAGCGTCCTTCTCGCGAAAGCTCTGTGCCTGGGGCAAGTCCGCCACGCTCGTCGGCACTAATGGGGCGGCATTGCTCCAGGCGCCAATCAATTGATTGCCGTGCGAAGTTAATAATTGGGCCTCGGCATCCACGTAGGTGCCGGTCGGGAATTTATGATCTGCGCCGATGCCAAAAGTTTCGAACTGCATGGCGGGCGGTGTGCCGAACCCAGTCGATTCCGGAATCAGGCTGCGAAAAGCCTGGTTGAAGCCGGCCACTTCACTAGGTTCGATCAGGGTGCTGCTGTCGTTGACCAGGCCGCTCATGGAGCGGGTATAATCGGCGCGCAGGCGCGTGCCATCAGGCGCAGTCCAATCCAATCCGATCTTGGGAGACACCCTGGTCCGTTCGCTCTCCTGGCTGGACAGCGGAGGAGTGTCGAGGTTGAGCGGAAATCGCTCCCAATCATACGTGGCTCCGCCAGTCAAGCGAAGGGAATCAAAGAGCTTCAATTGATAATAACCGTAGAAACTGAGACGCTCGAAATCACCTTTGGTCGTTGGCACTTCCGGCAGTCCGGTTTCGCTAGGCGGAATAGAGAAGACGTTTTCACATCCCAGGGAATTGGCTGTGTCCATGGATTCATTCTGATACCGCCCACCGGCGATAATGGTTTGGACATCGCTTTGGAATATATGTTGGAGCTCAATGGAATTGAGATTCAGCGTGCGGGATAGCAGGCTGGTTCCTCCCGCAGCCGGGGGATAGGTCGATGGAGTAAACGGAGGGGGTGAATAAAAGGCGGCCTGATAATCGCCGTCTGAGGCGCTAAAGTGGTCCTGCAATTGGCGGTAAAGAATCAAGTCATGGTTGCCCGTGCCCCAATCGCGATGATAGCCCACCAGAACATTCGGGTCCTGAATCTCCGTCTCATGCAGAGTGGGATCGTAACCGGGATGAACACCGGTATTAAGATTCAAAATGGGTGTGTTGTAATTGTAATGTTCAAAAACGTCGCCGAAGTCTCCTTCAGTGCGCTCGATCTCCGCGAAGACAGTGTCCTTGGGAGTAATCTGGTATTTGAACTTGGCATCGAAATCCGAATTTTGGATGTTGTTATTGGGCCGCCAGCCTGGATCGGTGTAATAAAACGCATCCAACGAATAGGAAAAGTTCTGCACAGTGCCGAATTGGGATGCGCTTTCCATCCAGGCGCCGCGGCTGGAATAGGACGTTTGCGAGCTGACGCCATACGCATCGGCCTGGAAAAGTTTCGAGTATTCCTGCTGGGAAACATTCTGCGACAACACACCCGCGCCGACAGGAGAAAGCAGATTGGCCACCAGCAACTCGTCCTCCCAAGGCGTCTGATAGCGCAGATTCGCATCCTTGGGGTCTCGCAGCGTATCGTACGTTTCTGACAAGAATAAATGGGCGGAATAATTGACGTAATCGTCCTGGACAGCTTTCGTCGCCTCGCGCGTGGCGACATCGCTAAAGCCGGCATCTTCATAAATCAGCGCCAGGTTCGCGCTGCGCACAGCCGCATCCTGGTCAAGCAAAAACTTGGAGCGAAACACGGCCCGATTGTTGTTGAGCGCCTCGGAATGCTCCAGATCATCGATGGCCTGATTAATGGAATTGCGCTCGTCATTGAGCAACGCCGAGTAAAGCCACGCTGTTGGGTCATTGGGATCAAGACGCATGGCCAGCCCCAGTTCGCGCGTAGCCAGGTGCGTATCCCAGGTATAATGGAAAGTCTCGTCCATGCTCCAGGCCTTGCCCAGGTAACTCCGCAAAAAGGCGCGGTTTGGTTCCAGGGCAGCGGCCGTTTCCAAATCTTTCCGGCCTTCGTTGACATGATTGCCGCGAATGCGCACCAGGCCGCGACCCAACCAGCCGTTGGCCAGCGAAGGATCGGCCGCAATGGCTTTCTCAAAATACTCTCTTGCTTCTCCGATCTTGTTTTGCGCGCTGAGAGCAAAACCTTTCAAAGCGAGAGCTTGGGCGTTGCGCGGCGAAATCTCCAGGCTCTTGTTCAGGGCTGTGATGGCCGCGCCGCTGTGTCCGAAACTAAATTCCATTTCGGCCACTCGCTCCTGGGCAAATCCAAAACCGGGCGCCGCAGCCGCGGCCTTCAACGCCATCTCCCGCGCCTGGACCAAATCGTGTTTCGATTGCGCTTCGTATGAGCCAGCCATCCACTCGGTGGCCAACGTGCGCGGCGCGGTGCGATTAAAGGCGTGGCCTTTGACGGCGGCGATCATTTCCTTCAAAGCGTCCGCCAGACCAGCCGCGCGGCTGTCCTGGAACGACTGGCCTAAGAGAGACTGCGCTCCATCCACGTTTCCGACCTCCAGGAGTAGCGCGGCTTTGTAAACTTTCTCGGATTCGGAGGCCGGTTCTCGTCCGTCCGGGTACTGGGCCAATGCCGCGATCAGGTCTCCGCCGCGATAGGCTAACAATGAGCCGGCCAGTGTTTGTTTGACGTCATCGCCCAAAGCCAGTTCGTCCGGGTCGAGAATGGCCGGGTAATACAAAGTCCATTGGATGATATTGGCGGCGTTGAGCAATGGAGACTTTTGCGGAGCTTGATCTTTTTCGACGACCGCTTTCTCTCCAGTCTGCAATTGAAGCGACCCGTGGGCGTTGGTGATGGCGACCTCGCCATCCAGCAACGCCAGTTCAGTGCGACCATTCTCATCAACCGTGAGCGTGAATTCCGTTCCGCGAATGGCCCCTGAAGAGGATGGCGTTTCGAATTGCGTTTCGTTGGGTTTGTCCCGGTTAAAAAAGTAAGTCGCACCCGACTTGACCTGGATAGTGGCATTTTGCTCGGCTTTGGTCGGAGGCTTGATCGCCATGGTCGTCAATTCATACACGCGAATGACGCTTAAATTGGAGAGACGGATAGTGGCCCGGCTGCTCTTGCCGGTGCGAATCTGGTCACCCACGTGAAGCACCTGATTGGCGTGAGCAGCCGCAAAATCGGCGCCTCCTGGCGGGGCCACTTCCACCGTGCCGGAAGCCATCAATAAGACAGTTTCTTTGGGCGACGGGGATGCATCCTGGGAGAGAGTTATATTGGGCAACGACATCAAAGCCGCGCACATCAATCCTACAGCGATCTGGTTGTTATTAAAACGCATTAGGGCACGTATCGGGTGCGGGTAAGGTTTGGCCCCTTTGGCCTGCAAAAGCAAGCAAAAGTGCCTGTTCGGTTTGGCGGTTGCATAAATGACAACCCTACCTCAAGAGCAAAAGTCGAACCAACTTCGCCCATATTTTGGACGATTTAAGGCACTGTCTTAACAAATTTGAGGCAATGCCCTCTCACGCCGTCCTTGCGCTGCCTATGGGTTTCTGCTATGGACTCTTGGCAGACCTTGGCGCAGGCACAAGCATGATCATCGAATACTTGAACCGAAAATCGCGCGCGACCTTGACATTGATGGGCTTGGTGGCGGCGATTTTTATCGGCCAATTGGACTACGTCGCAGGGCCGATGGTAGCTCTGATGGTCTTCTATCTTATTCCCATTTGCTTTGTAGCGTGGTTTGCGGGGCGTTGGCCGGGAATCATCATTGCTGTCGTTGCCAGCGCCATTTGGTTCGTGGCGAAATATATGGATCCAGGGTCAATCGATAATCGCGCCCTTCTCATCTGGAACACCATGCAACGGCTGGGCTTATACACACTTGCGGCCGTCTTGACCTCCGAAGTGGCCGAGCGCAAGCGGGTGGAGCAGGCCCTGCGCGTGGCCCAGGAAGATTTGGAAATGCGGGTCAAGGAACGCACCGGCGAATTGGCCCGCGCCAACGAAGCCCTTCAGGCTGAGGTGCAAGATCGCACCAAGGCGCAAACCGCGCTGAAGATCCTTAATGAAACCCTGGAGCAACGAGTGGCCGAACGCAGCGCCGCCGCCGAGCAACGCGCTTTGCAACTGGCCCAGTCCGAAGCGGCCTTGCGGCGGCAAACAAACATTCTTCAATCCATTTTGAACAGCATGGGCGATGGCGTCATTGTCGCGGACGCAACTGGAAAGATTTTGCTTTTCAATCCTGCTGCCGAACGACTCATGCGCGCCGGTTTGGGCACCATCGCCCCGCTGGATTCCTACGAACAACACCAAACCTATCTTTCCGACACGTTGACCGCCTACCCCACCAACGAGCATCCGCTGGTGCGCGCCATGCGCGGCGAAGTCATTGACGGCGCGGAAATCTTTCTGCGCAAATCCGATTCGTCCGATGGGATTTGGTTGACGGCCACCGGACGTCCGCTGGTTGATGAACATGGCCGGGTCCAGGGCGGTGTCGTTGTTTATACAGACGTGACTGCGCGCAAATTGATGGAACGGCAAGTCACTGAAATCAGCGACCGCGAGCAGCGCCGCATTGGCCAGGATTTGCACGATACGCTTTGCCAGCACCTGGTCAGCATCGCTTTCGCATCCGAATTACTGCGCGACAAGCTTGAGCGGGGTCAACGAACTGAAGCCGGCCAAGCCGAAACCATCACAGGGATGGTCAATGACGGAATATCCCAGGCCCGGCATCTGGCGCGAGGACTTTACCCGGTGCGGCTTGAACAGGAGGGGCTTGCTTCCGCTTTCGAGGAATTGGCCGAGACGACCCAAATTTGCAACAGCGTGTCATGCAAATTCTCGTGTGAAGATCAGGTCCTTATTTATGACACGGTGGCGGCCAATAATCTTTATCGCATCGCCCAGGAGGCCGTCAACAATGCGCTCAAGCACGGCCATTGCAAAAACATTTCCATCGGTTTGGGGGCCGTCGATGACGAGGTGACCATGACCATCAAAGACGACGGAATCGGTTTCCCCGATGATATGCCAACCAGCGCCGGCATGGGTCTCCACATTATGAAATACCGGGCGAAAATGATCGGCGCTTCACTGGACATTCGTCCGAGCGCCGGCGGCGGAACTATTGTCATATGTTCTCACCACAACGAGAATCCTGCGGCGAAGGAAGCAGACCTGGCAGGAAAGCATTGAAGCCGGTCCAAGGATAAATGTCTTCAGTCCATCAAGCCCACGCCGGTCCGTCCCTCGCCCGGCCACCCTCGGCCCACCGGCTCTCGCCCTTGCTCGACCTTGATTACTCCGTGGTCCAACAATGCATGCATTGCGGGCTGTGCCTGCCAACCTGTCCCACCTACGACGCCACCAAGCTCGAGCGCAACAGTCCGCGCGGACGCATCGCTCTCATGCGCTCCATTGCCGACGGCCAGCTCGAGGCGACCAGAACGTTCGCCGAGGAAATGTATTTCTGTCTCGGCTGCCTGGCCTGCATGACGGCCTGCCCGGCGGGCGTCAATTATGCCGAGCTGTTCGAGCACGCGCGCGCGGAAGCGGAAGAAAGCGGCGTCCTGCGCGCCCCCAAACGCAATTTGATCCGCTGGTTCACGGTGGGCTGGCTTTTCATGGATTTGTCCCGGCTGCGCTTCGTCGGCGTTGTCATCCGGCTCTATCAACAACTGGGGCTGCAAAGCCTCGTTCGCGGTTCCGGTGTTCTCAAACTGTTGCCGCGGCGGTTGCAGGAGTTGGAAGACATGACGCCCACAGTCAAGCCTAAATTTTCCTCCGCTTTAATTCCTCCGGTCATGCCCGCTACGGGCCAAAAGAAATATCGTGTGGCCCTGCTGACCGGCTGCGCGCAGGACTTGATGTATAGCGACGTCAATCGCGACACGGCCGAAGTCCTGGCCCGGAACGGCTGTGAAGTGGTCACGCCGGCGCGCCAATCCTGTTGTGGCTCATTGCACGCGCACAACGGCGAATTGGAGCTGGCCCGGCAATTGGCTCGCAAAAACATCGACCAATTCCCGCCCGACCAATTCGATGCCATCATCAGCAACGCAGCAGGATGCGGCTCGCATTTGAAGCATTACGCCCGGCTTTTGGCGGACGACGCTGCTTATCGCAAGAGCGCGCATCTGTGGGATTCGAAGCTCAAAGATATTCATGAGTGGCTGGCGCAGATCGGTTTTACCGCGCCCAAGGCTGGCGTGGGAGCGCAAACAGTGACCTACCATGAAGCCTGCCATTTGTGCCACGGCCAGCAGATCACGGCGCAACCGCGTCAGATCCTGCGCGCCATTCCCGGTCTCACTTTGACGGAGTTGCCCGAAAGCACCTGGTGTTGCGGCAGCGCGGGCATTTACAATTTAATCCAGCCGGAAATGGCGACCCAACTGTTGGATCGCAAGCTTGCGCATATCGTTGCAACCAAGGCCGCGGTTGTGGCCACGGGCAATCCCGGCTGCCTGGCCCAAATGGCCAACGGCATTCGGCAACAAAACATACCCGTGCGCATGGTCCACCCGATAACCTTGCTGGCTGAAGCTTACCGGGCGGAAGCCGGGCCGCACGGCTGATCACGATTTATTTTGCAAGCGCAATTTAGCGCAATTTAGCGCAATTTTACCTCGGAATACTTCATGGCCCCGAAGTGTGTTTTTAAGTGGAATTTTCGATTTCCATCCCAAACCCACGCCGCATCTTCGACTGGGTGCGATTTTGGACCACCTCACTCGTGCCCTCCAAGGAGAAGGTCAATCATTTGCCGTTGGCCGCGACTTCGGACGAGAGAACCAGCCGGACGCTCATGCCCAGATCGAGCCACGCCCGCTTGCTATTCCTTCTCCCATTTGGGATAAGGTCAGGATGAGGGGAGCCTGCCTCGACTTTACCTTGATTAGGTTTGATTGAGTGCGATTGCCCGCGCTCGGAGATGCGCCGCGAATAACGACCAACGACGGATACACCTCACCGGCGGCTGTTCGGAAGGTATTCCGCGTTTTTTGAGATTGGCGGACTCGGTTGGAATGAAGGCCGATCCTTCCTGCTCAAAAAAGAGGTGGAACGATCCGGAATTACCGTGGAAATCAACGACTTGCGTAGCGATTCGTCTCCAACCCAACTCAACCACAAGAAGGGCCTTTGACGACTTTTGCTGGTCGGTTGCCACTTTCCAATATCCCAAGTTTTCAAAGAACGAAGCGCCCGACGCGCTTTTAATATGATTACTATACCACCAATAATTGGGATTGCAAATAGTATTTTTGTGAGCCGACTGCCGAGGAACGGAGGTTTATTGCCGCGAAACACACCAAAAGGAAGGTGTTCTGCCAATATTGCGTGGCAAATATGTAGTTCTTGGTCACTCAATTCGATTGCTTCCACGGGAGAGGCGAGGAGGGCGATCTTCGACAAGCTCGAACGCTTGAGCTTGGATGGGAAACGTGCGAAAGTGTGCCGTGAATTTAGTAAAACAGCGAGAGATTATCGAGACTTTTGCTTTGGATTGTGAAACCGACGATTTCGACCGGATCGGAACGGACATGGTCATCTTTCTTTCACGTCCTCCAAGGGGCCCGAGGCATATTCGTTGTCAACGATCCAAAATATGACCGGTCGGCATTGCCAATCGACAGCTCCTTTGGCGGAAAATGCAAACTCGTGGGCTTGCTTAAAAGCCGCCAACTCGGATTGATTCAAAACGCTCGCTCTCCTCGGCCGTTCAATTACGCTTGGTATGCTTTTGCTGACACGAATTTCGTCAGCTATTGCAACGCCGTCTATTCCGGCAAGAGTTTGGGGGCAAATTCCGATGCATTCAACGCGGCTGGTGACTACCTGATGACAAAGAGGGACAATCTAGGGGCGATTTGTTATATGGTTGAAAACTTTGAGCGGCGGCATCTTCCTCAAATGGAAAGCGGTCTGAAAGGTTTCGTTGCTTTCAAATACGCTGACGAGGATACTTTTCGTCGGACGCGGAAAATTTGTCCGACCATCTCAGAAAGTGAACTGGGAAGGATGATGACGAACGTGATGGCCGGCTTAGAAACGCCCGATTTCAAGACGGTGTATGAAACGATGAAGCTTCATTATTTGATAAGCCGTGTCGCGCTTACTAAAATCGCAGCAATAGAATTCAGTCTGGGTCATCGGAAATCAGCTAAACAAAAGCTGCTGAGCCTGCTCGAATACTTTCACGATCAAGTTGCGATATTGCCACAAAATGAATTGGTTGTGGCTTGGCGTTATTATCAACTTAAATCGCCTTTTTTCAAAAAAATCCAGAGAAATGCGCGTGGTTTACTCGACAGCATTCGCTCCATGTCGTGGGATTTGGCTCATTGGCGAAATATAATGACTGTGGTCACTGCGAATAGTCATCTTGAGATCGACGCCAATTTCCCGATTCCTTATTTCCTGACGTTTGATCAAGAGTTTGCGACCCTTTTGCAGCAGTTGCAATTGAAGGGAATTATTTTTCTTGCCAGTGGGACACGCTATATTGCTGTTCCGGACAGTCAAAGCCTGCAATCGTTTTCAGAGGTGCTGGAAGATGCTGAACACCTGTTGACATCTGCCGCCGTTGCGGATCGGCAACAGCGAAGACCGGCTTACAACGCACTTATGTCGCATTTTGAACGATTGGCACAATCCGCCGGCCAGGAACTCGCGGCGTTGGTCAGTAATAATTAGCCATGAACGTGAACGGGGCAGTTCTTGATATTGACAAATAAATCTGCATCGCAGCCGTCTCGCTCTCTAATGAGTGCCTACGGCGAAGCTAAAGAAGCCGCACGCCGTTGCCGTTCTCGTCTGGAAAAATGGCGCGTCCTTGTTCCAGGCGAACGCCGCTGGCTACATCGCGCGCGAGCAAGACGGCCCCGTCCATGTCCACGTAATCGAGCATGGGCAAAAGCTGACCGATGGCGCTGATACCGATGCTGCTCTCGCACATGCAGCCGACCATGACCTTTAACCCAAGCTCTCGTGCTCGCGCAATCATGCGCCGAGCCGGCGTAAGGCCGCCTGCTTTGTTGAGCTTGATGTTAATGCCGTGGAAAAATCCCGCGCAACGAGGCACATCCTCCTCAACGAGACAACTTTCGTCCGCGATGACCGGCAGCGCGCTCTCACGATAAACGCGGCCCATGCCATCCCAATCCGCGGCGCGCAAAGGCTGTTCAATGAATTCAACGCCCAGCCGTTTCAATTCCGGCGCAAGGGCGATGGCCTGCCCGGCGGTCCAGGCGGTATTGGCGTCAACACGAAATATGGCCTGGGTATGCCGGCGCAATTCGCGGATGACATCGAGGTCGTTCGCGGTTCCAAGTTTGATTTTGTAGATGGGCCAGCCGTCGAATTCCTTCATCTTGATGATCATTTTTTCAATCGAATCCATGCCGATGGTGTAATCGCTCAACGGCAGATCGCGCAAAGCCAGGCCCCATAATTTCCAGACGGGAGCGCCGCGCAGTTTGCCCCAGAGATCATGAGCCGCTTCGTCCAGCGCGCAGAGCGCAAAGCGATTGTGTCCGAGCACCGGCAGAAGTCGGTCCCACAAAGAGGCCGGGTCATCCAGTTTTTCGCGTTCAATGTCCGGCCGGGTCTTTTCGAGCGCGGCGCGCATCGAGTCCGCCGTGAATTCTGGAAAAGCATCGGCCGAAGCGCCTTCGCCGTAGCCGGTCACATCATCCTGGATGAGTTCGACGAGGAGATTGTGCTGAACGGTCGTGGTGCCGTGCGCAATGGTGAAAGGATGGCGCAACGGCAGATGGAGATCGCGAAGTTGAAGTTGAAGTTGCATGGCGTTTCCTCTAGCTGGCTTGAATAAAACCAATCAACGCGGCGGCCAGCGCAGCCAGGGCATCGCCGGCGATCAATCCTCCACCGACGAGCGACATAGTACTCATGTCGGAGGGTAAGTTGCCTTCGGCGGTCGCGGCGGACCGGAAGAAGCGGGCTTCGGCCACTTCGTAAAGAGACGCGACCACTCCGCCGATGGCCCACCATTGGACGGAAAGCAATTCCACAAAACCGCCAAAGGCAAAAGCGTAAGGACTGGGCAAAAAGACAGCATCCAACAAGAACGATGTAGTGCGCCCGGCGGGACCTTGCTTGATGAACACCTTGAAAGCCTTGTTGTTTTTAATAGCTTTTCGAGCCACTTCAATCAACAGCCCGATACCGATTCCCAATCCGAGCGCTTGCATGGTGCGCGGCTTATATTCCACAATTCCGCGCAGCGCCCCGACCATTTTGAAGGTGAAGGCCGATTGCCAATGCGCCGCGCCGGGAAGATTTTTGTGAGCGAATTGGTCCTCGTTTAAGATCGGGTAAAAATGCATAAAGATTCGAGCGAACACCACCATCAGCACCGCGCCCATCGCGATGCCGATGACCTGATAGCGAAATTGCACGGTGCGGTTGGTGCCCAAACGCCAGCCGGTCGAACGGTCCTGCTGCATGTCGCCGCCTTCGCTGGTGGCGATGGACAAAATCGCGGCACACAACAAACCGACGCCCGGATCACGCAAACCAATCGCGGCCATGATAAAGACCGACATGACAAACGCGCTGGAGATCGGGTTGAAATCTGAAATGCCGAGAGCAATGCCGTTGACCAGCACGAAAATAAAGCAAAGCCCAATGGCCACGAGCAGGAACAGCATGGGCTGATGCAATACTTGACTGCCTATGATCGCCGTAGCCGCGCCCCAAAACACGACCCAGGCGACCAGGCGGGCCATATTGACACGTTTCCAATCCGGCGCAGGTTCGGACGCGGAAGTGCCCGTTTCGCGAAATCGCCGCGCCGCCTGGACGAGGATCAATCCCACGTCCAGAAAGGCCGCGCCCATGATCGCGCCGAGAGAAATGATAAATCCGATCTTGCGGTAGTGATCGCCAGGTTCCAACCAGCCGATGCGGACGAGATGGGGAGTCACGGCGTAGCCGATCAGAGCGACCCAGAGCGCCGGCAATGCGATTCGCGCGCCGACAATCATGCCACCGCCGACGGTAGAGACCGAGAGGTTCCAAAGCCCGTCCAGCGCGGGAAGTTTCATCGCTGCCAGCGACACGCCAAAGCCGCTGACCATGCTGCCGCCCAACTTGAAAATGGAGCGCTTGAGCAATTGTTTGTCGGTCAAGGCGCGCAGGATATTTGCCACGGCCAGGCCGGAGGGATAGGTCAATTGCAAGCGGTCAACGAGGATGGGCGTGTAAAGCATTCCCAGGCCGACGCCAAACATGCCGATGCACATGAAATAAAGCATCAACTGCCACGTGGGCGGTTGCGGCAAACCGAGCCAGACCATTGCCTGCACCAGGGCCGACATGCCGCACATGCCGGCGACCGACGCGGCCATCGTTTGCATGTAGTTGGCGCCGTGTTTTCCGTCCGGGCCGTACGGAAGCGTGACCGCGCTGCCGAGGATGCCCGCCAGCACCTGGCCGCCCACAAAAAAGCCGATGGAAAAATTCATGAAGGCCGCGGAAATTCCGCCCAACGGCCCGAGAATCAGGATCGCCACGGCCGAGAGCATGACGTGATAAACCGGGGAGCCGATGCGCGGCAGCCAGCGGGGAGCGGTTGGATTTACCGGAGCCGGCTGCGCAACGTTCGGGGGACCGTCAATCATAAGCAACAGCCGGGAAACTGCGCCTGCGGGGACTCTGGCCAGGTGAGCATTCGGTCATGAATGTTCTTGTGATGGTTCGTGGCCTTCACGTATTGGGAAAATCTGACCGGCCATGTCCAAATTGGCAAGATACGATTATGCTGCATCGCCTTTCCGCTCGACAAGAGCTGGGAAGTTTAATGCAATTAGCGAGGCCGCCCATGACGAAGCCCGCTTGTTCATACCTCAGCAGCCTGACCGCCTTCTCGGCCATGTGCCTTTGGGTATTCGCTGCGAGCGGGGTTGAGCTGGTGCGGGAGGGGAAACCAATGGCGAGCATCATCATTCCCGAGCATCCGTTGAAGGTAGAGTCTTACGCGGCCCAGGAGTTGCAATATCATGTCGAATGCGCCACGGGCGCTAAAATTCCGATCGTGCCCGAAGGCGAAGAATCAGGCACGAGATTCCACGTTTATCTCGGAAAATGCGCGGCGGTGGCGAAGGTGCACCTGGATTCATCGAATCTTCCGGGCAACAGCTACATCGTCAAATCCGTTGAGGGAAATCTCTACATTGCCGGCAAGGACGGGCGTGGTGACCCGCTGGACAGAGACACGCACGAAGGCACGCTTTTTGGCGTGTATGATATTCTGGAAAAAGAAATGCAGGTTCGTTGGTTATGGCCCGGCAAACTCGGCGAAGTCATTCCGCATCGGGAAAACCTTTCCATTGCTCCAGCCGAGGGAATCGTCGAACCGCTGTTATGGTTTAAGGAATGGCGCGGTGGATCGTCCGAGGGGGAAAGAATCTGGCTGAAACGGCAGCGTTTCGGCCGGAGTATTCAACCGCAATACGGCCATTCCTTCGGGAAGTATTGGGAGAGGTTTGGCCAGACCCATCCGGAATACTTCAATATGCTTCCAGACGGCTCGCGAAGATTGGATCCCACGGCGGATCCAGGGCCGGAGTGGGTCCACATGTGTGTTTCGGAGCCAGGCTTGGCGCGGCAAATTATTGCGGACTGGCAACAGAGAGGCGCGCCGGAATTTCTAAACGTCTGCGAGAACGATGGCTGGGCGGGTTGCGCCTGCCCAACGTGCCTCTCATGGGATGAACCCGACCCGGACAATCCGGTGCCGTTTGAAAAAAGGTTGGAAGCCGCGAAAAAGGCCTTCACGGGCCAGGAAGGCCGGCGCGACGAATGGATGCTGCAACTCGGTTCGTTATCGGACCGCTTTGCCCGCTTTTGGGAACGCGTCTCGGAAGAGGCGGTTAAAATCCGGCCCGACGTCAAAGTAGTCAGCTATGTATATGACAACTATCGCAAGCCGCCGGCCAAGGCGATGCTTAATTCAAACGTGCTGTGCGGCGTCGTCCCGCACGAAAGCATTTTTGGATACGGCAAGATTGATTCGGCGATGTTTCGGCGTGACTGGAGCGGCTGGGAAAAGACGGACTGCCAACTTTTTCTGAGACCCAATTACACCCTGCAAGCGCCAAATTTTCCGGCCTTTTACGCGCGCACGCTTGGCGAAGACCTCAAGTTCGCGATGGCGCATGGATTAAGAGGCACGGATTTTGATTCGCTCACTGGCAAGTGTTCGACGCAGGGGCCTTCTCTTTATATGCTGGCCAAAATTCTGAATCATCCGGATGTTTCGGTGGACGCTGTGATCGAGGAGTTTTGTGCCGCCTTTGGGCCGGCCAAAGTATCAGTCAGGAAGTATTTCGATTTGTGGGAGACAATCTATCCACAGTATTCGGAAATTGAGCAGGCGGCTTGCATCAACTCCAAACGGAAGTACGGAGCGGGCCTATATGGGCCCTATTTCCTCCTTGCCCCGGCACTTTATTCGCCGCAGGTCATGAGCAAAGGGTGGTCCTGCCTGGCACAGGCCCAAAAAGAAGCGGCTGGAGATCAACTTGCGTTGGCGAGGATCGAGTGGCTGGGCAAAGGGCTAAAACAGACGGAGCTTATGCTGGCGGTGGAAAGAGCTTACGAAAAAAGTATCGATTCCGGCGACAAGGCCGAATTTCGGGCCGCTTATCAGCAGTTACAGGATTTTCGCCAAGCGAATACGGAGTACGACGAAAGGTTTTTTGCCGGCCTTGGTGGTGAGGAAAGAATTTGGGAGAAGGCCAGCCGTTGAGATCACAACGGCAGCGAGGCGATTTCCACTTTAAGGGTGTTGCTTTTGCCAGCGGGCAAGGTGAGACGATTGTCGGCCACGTTGCCTGATTCGACGCATACCATCTGATGGAATTCTTCGCCGCCGAAGTCCGGCATTTGCTCCGCTTTTTCCACCCAGGGATTCCACACGACTGTGGAAAGACTGCCGGATTTTTCAATGCGGATGCGCCGGCCCAATTTCGAGTCGTGAATTTCCACGGGTTCGATTGTATCCAAATAAATGCGGTCGGTCTCCTGCGAAATTTTAATGTGCTCGGCGCGCTCAGTTTTGCGGGAGAAGTTTTCCGTTTTGTCCAAATAATTGGCGCCCTTCAAACCCGTAATGGAAACGGCAGCGATATCGCCGACATGGAAATAAGAATGCAGGCAGTTCTCGAAGGTAAAATCCTGTCCAGCGGAAACGTTGGCAATGACCAATTGGGCCGTGAGCGTCTTGCCCACCGTGATCCAATAATCGGCCGTGAACTTGGGAAAGAGCGCCGCCGAAGGAGAATCGGGCAGGCACAGGCGCAAGATGACTTCGCCGGTCGATGCTTGCGAAACTTCGCGCAATTCCCAGGTTTGGATGCGCGCAAAACCATGCGCAGACTCGCCTTCCCGCGCGCCGAACCAGGGGAAAATGACCGGAATGCCGCCGCGAATCGGAATGCCTTCGCTGAATCGGCTCAATTGACTTAAGAACAAGACCGGCGGCTGGTCTTTTCTTTGAAAATTCGTGATTTGCGCGCCTTGCAGATAAATCTCGGCTGTGCTCCAGGCAGTATTGATCTCCAGTTTGGGAAGTTCGCCGTTGCCTTCGGAAAACAAAACGCGCCCGGGAATTTCGAGACTTTTTTGCCACTGCGTAGTCGCCATAGATAGTATCGTTTCAGGGGAGTATAACCACGATGGCCGTGACTTAAAGCAGGAAAATGCGTTAATGGCGTCAGGCCGAATCCTTGACGATTTTGTGCGCCACCCTGATGTCGTTCCAAACCAGCCAGTGCTCATTCAAAGGCTCAGCGCCGTGCCGACGGTAAAAGCGCAGTGCGCGGGTATTGGAAGGTTCCACATTGACGCAAACGCGAACCGCTTTCTGCTCAACAAACCAACTTGCCAAGAGGCGAAGCAGTTCCGATGCAGTTCCGCTTCCGCGACGCTCTCCAGTAACATTGATCCACTCCAATTCTCCATCGCACGCGTGGCGGCGGGTGAGATGTCCACCGATAAAGCCAACCACGGAATGGCCTTCCGAAGCCACATAAATGACACGGGGCATCAACGCCTGCTGCGGATGGAGTTCGCAGTTCAGATACCGCGAAATGCGGGTAATCCAGTAAGTCTCCGTTTCCCACTCCCCGGCTCGGATTCGCGCCAGGGCGGGAATGTCCGCAAGTTCGACCAGTCTATAAAACACAGTGGGCCAAGTGTCTCGCCGTGACGGCTAATTCCAGTGGCAAATCCAACCGCGGGCGGCCACGTTCAAGGTCTGCCCGTTTAAAACAACTTCGACAGCCTTGTTATTGAAATTCTCAACGACCCACCCGTTGGGGCTGAATAAGTAGAGTGCTACCTGGTCAGGCGCGTGGAAGGTGACGTGGAGCGCGTCCAGCAGCGGCGCACGAAGATCGTCCAACGGTTTCTGCGGTTGGACGAGCAAATAATCCAGCCTTCGAGGCATCGTTACGACCCGGACGTTTGAAGCCGGAATATTGAGCCGGGGCGACAAGACTTTGGCCAAAACCTCGGTCATTAATACTGGCCGGCCCGTCTTGATGTAATCGTTGATTTCGGTAACCGCATTGGGGTCGTCAAAGGAATGGAAGGAGAAGAAGGCAGCGGCAGAGTTGGTCGGGAATTGATGGCAAGGCACCAACGGCAGGCCAATCATACCCAAAAAATCGAAGATTCGCGATTCAGTGCCGGCTGCGCTATTGATTGGTTTGTAAGCGGCGATCCCGACTGGCTCCCTTTTTTGCACCTCTCGCGCAACGGTGAGCAGTTCGGGCAGATTGGCGCGCAAGGCTGCGGTGTCCTCCTCGCCCGTCGGAGTTGGCCAGGGAATGGAACTGCTAAAAACGGACTGCGCGGCTGGATTAAGTCCGCCATAGCAGAAAAGCATGCTCTCGCGCGCTCCGGCCAGGATGGTCTGCCGGGCTTGTTCGACGTAATTTGGAGCCGTGGTGCCAAGCCAATCGTACCAGCCGCCGCCACATTTCTCCCCGCCGATCTCGCCCAGCCATCGCATGAGGAAATAGCCTTCGTACTGCACCGTCCCATTCCAGTGCCATTCATTGGTGTAATCCCTGGTTTCAGTTCCGACCCAGATGCGATCAAAGGCGGCGCTTTCTCGTCCAACATCGTAGCCGCGCTCCTGATACATGTCGTACCATTGCGGATATTTAATGATGAGGCGGACCTTCGGATTGACCTTCTTTGCCGGCGCAAGCACGCAATCCTTGGACACATGCAACATTAAAGTGCAATGATAGTCGGACCAATTGTCGCTTTCGACCGGGTAAGTTTTATCGCCAACGGTCACGCGGCGGGCCTGCCGTGCCGCATCGCACTCCGCGCACTGGCATTCGGAGAAGTAAAAATCATCAATCATGATCTCGTCAAAAATGCTGGCGGCGTATTCGAAAATAGACTGAAGCTTCGCTTGAGTTTGCTGGTCGGTGTAACACAAGACCAACGGTCCCCAGCCGGTCGAAGGCTTGCCGAAAAGGGTCGTCGTGACGCATCCGGAGACGACAAATCCTGCGGTTTGGAAACGGTCGCGGGCGTGCTGGAGAGTCGCGCGCTCAGGCTGAATATTGTCGCGAAAAACTTCGAGATACACATGAGTTACGCCGGAGGCCTTGCACCATGCGATGGCTGCGTCAACGCCGGCGTCGTCGGACAAACAATGGACGACGTCCGGGGCGGAAAAGAGCGTTGAAAAGCGATGGATGGAGGCGGAATCTTGCGCCAATTGCCAGAGATTGGTTTCGGCATGGGCTGAGGCGGCCAAGGATCCGGCCAACCATGCAATCATGAGGCATTTGCGCATATCAGGGGCTGCTGCCCCTTCCCCGAATCTACCGTTGCCAGCGGTCCGAGTTCAAGCACCCTTTGAGATTTCGTGGGAAGAGCCAAGGTGCAAATACCGCAGAGAGGGCGGCCGGGACACCGCCCGAGGGATTGAGATTTTGCGCTTCAATAAACGTACCGGCGGCTTTATATCCAAGTAAACAACCGTTGATTATGAGCCGAAAGGCAAAATTATGATTTGGTACATTCTGTTCGCGGTGGCGGCCGTCATCGGCATCATCGCCCTCATCGCTTCAACCAAACCCGACGAATGGACCATTGAGCGCCAGGGGGCCATTCCGGGGGCGCCGGCCCAAGTCTTCCCTTACATGGACGACCTGCACAAATTCCTGGAATGGTCGCCGTGGGCGAAGCTCGATCCGGCCATGAAGTTGACCTACGGCGCGCCCGCGTCCGGCAGCGGCGCCAGTTTCTCCTGGGAAGGCAACGGCAAAGTCGGCGCGGGCAAGATGACGATCACGGAAAGCCGCCCGAACGATCTTGTCCGCTGTCAATTCGATTTTTACAAACCGTTCCGTTGCACCAACACCCACGAGTTCGCGTTGAAGCCCGAAGGTTCCCAAACCATCGTGACGTGGACCATGAATGGCAAGGCGCCGTTTTTTTTCAAGCTTTTCCTGGTCTTTGTCAGTTGCGATACCATGATGGCAGACAACCTTGAACGCGGCCTAGCCAACCTCAAGGCGGTTGTGGCTGGCTGAGCGTTGAGCAATTTGCGACTTTCGGATTCGGTCGGAAGACCAGTTTCAATAGACGAACCGCAGTTCGTATATGAATAGTTAGGCATTATGACCGCAGCAATTGGTATCGGGCAGCTTATCGGCGAATGTGTCGAAGCACTAGTGTGGTTTGGAGTGGGCGTGTACCTCGTCTGGTTTTGGCCTCAGCGTGTTCATCGCGATGTTCAACTTGGCAAGTTGTCCGCCGAAGAAGCTCAGAGAAAGCTCAAGAAGTTCAACCCACGATTTGGATACTTAGTCATGCTTTTTGGGTTGGTGCGGGTTGCGGGAGCGTTTTTCAGATGAGCCAGCCCAACCACCGCAGGCAGCGGACCGCACGATTTCGCTCTGCTCGGACATCACGCTGGTGGCGCGGGGCCGCTGCTGCGGAACGTTAGGCGGCATAATCGTTATGCGAATCCATCGTCTTGTAAGTGACCGGTGACAACAAAATATACACATACTTATGGGAGCAGAACCCTACTATTACTTTGTCGAATACCAGCCCGACATCGAAGCTGCACTGCAAGACTTGCGGCAGCGTGAGTTTGAGGCGGGGCGCTACAATCCGGCGGAGCCTTTCCCACGATTCCCGATTCGTCCTGGTTCACCTGCGCCTGGTGCACAGCATGAGTCCATTTATGAGGCGATGGAAGACGCAGCCGAAGATGGCACGCGCTCCATTTTGGACATCGAGTCTGTTTCCGACTGGCCAGACTTTGGTGTGGCGTCTCCCCTTTCTGAAGAAGACTTGGAGCGGTATTTTGGCACCAACCAGCCCACCAAAGAGATGATTTCTCGAAAGCTAGGTTTTTTGTCCTCCGTTAAGCGAGGCCATTGTGTTTATATCACCGTGTTTGAGTCTGGAAGACCGAGCGAGTTATTCTTTGGCGGATATTCATTCGATTAACAGGATGGCATCTCGGCAGCCGGTTCGAAATTATTGATTAACGCAAATCCTCAGCTTAAGGATTTGGGGCGTGGCACGGTGATGTTGGTTGCCATTGAGAGCGCGACATGTTACTGGTGTGGGTATGGCTGGCGTATCCGAAGGCTACAAATATATTACGCGACACCCGGACGTGCGCGGTGGCAATGCCGTGGTTGAGGACACCCGGATTGGTGTCCACGACGTTATTGGTCTGCTTCAGAATGGAGAAACGGTGGACAGTATTGTTACGCGGTGCTTTCCCTCTCTGACGAAGGCGCAGGTTTACGAGTGTTTAGCTTACTACGAGGATCATCGCGGTGAGATTGACATCTTGGTGGCAAGGCAAATGGCACAATCGCCACAGTGACCTTTTACCTGGATAACGACACTCCGGAAGATCTCGTGTATTCCCTTGATTGTCTTTCTTATTCCAGGAAGAAATCAACCGTTGTCACCACGCGCACTCTCTTCCATTCAGGCGACGCGGCGTCGCGGTCTTCGATTTCAACAACGCCTTGAGAAGCCGCACGAATCCGCCCGACTTTGCTCTTGGAATCCAGGGCGAATTTTTCCGCCGACGCCCGGGCGTTGGCGGTGGCTTCGCGGATCATATCAGGTTTGATGTCATTCAACGCCGTGAAGATAAATTCGGTTTGATTTCCCGCGTCATTGCCAACGACTCCCACCCCCTTGGAAAGAAGAGTCTCGCCTCGCTGAATGGCCTTCTTGACTACATCCACGTTTGAGCTTCGCACGACCAACGAGACAACGCCGCGATATCGAGGCAACGCAGGCGTTTGTCTTTCCAATCGTTCGTCCTCGCGGTCGCTCAGGACAGGCAAGCCTTGGATGATCTCCGCGGAGTCGATGCCGTTTTCCCGCAGAAAGGAGAGAACGATCGCGCTATTGATCTCCATCTTTTCCTGTAAGAGGCCCAGGTCCTCGGCGGCGACCGAAAATCGGATGGGCCAGATGGCAAGATTCGCCTTTACTTCTCGCTCCGAAAGACCTTTGACAGAAAGATATTGTTCGAACGCGCGACCAATCTTTACGGTGCGCCCGATTTGAGCGCCAAAAATAGCCATGCCCAAAACAAGGGACAGGCCCAAAACCAAAAACGAGCGGACGGTGATCATAAATCGTTAAACGTAAATTTGTCCTTAAGGCGCAAGTCTGGCATGAGCATCTCCATCTCGTTTGACCGTCACAGGAACACAATTGTTTGGAACCAATTACTTAAGCGGTCACGACGCAATCCAGTTCTGTCGGATCTGCCAACCATGGAGTGAACGAGCCAGATACCCACTCCCATTTTAGGGGTCTTGTCAAAACAATAGCTTGTCCCTTACGGACATCTCGCTGCCCAGCAAATGACGAATGATTTCCTCGGACCAGGGCTCTATGGCCTCCCCTTCATCGGACATGCTGTTGATCAAGTCCTCTACTTCCACGAATTTCCCACTTAGTGACTGCCCTCGTCGTTCTTTAAACTCTGTGTTACTTAAGACTACCACAACGTCATCCCTTTCTGCTCGCCATTCGTAAACTAGGGCGACGTGTTGGGAAGTTTTTTTGCCGACATCTGCGTAGATAGCTCCGATTAGCCTAAGATCGCTTGCATCCAAACTAAGACACAATTCCTCGCGAACTTCTCTCAGCGCTCCCTGAATGAGAGACTGGCCATTATTTGAATCTTCCTTCCTCACATGCCCTCCTGCCCATATGACAACCTTGTTGTGCAGGGGGTTTGCGGGTGTCTTCTCACGTCGTCGTAACTGCAAGACCTGGCCCTTTTTCGTTCGGACCACTACCACCGGCAATGCTTGGACCAGGTCCGTTGCCTTCTCGGCTTCAGCTCTCGCGACAAACTTTCCATTTTTCGCAAACAGTTCCGCGACAGGCAAAGCGGCTTCTCCAACCAAAGTGGTCTTTCCCCCAAAAAGATTGGTTATCGCCTTTTTGTCGGCACATAGGACTTCTTCATCGAGCTGTTCCGCAATGAGCTCCAAAACGATTCTTGCAACCTTCTCTGCCGTTTGTTGTTTGGTGGTGGTAACGTCGGAAGTGTTAATTTGAAAAATGCGAAAATGCCCTTCTAATCGCTTGCACGCCTCAGCAGTGTTTGCCTTAAACTTCTCGATCATTTCCAGGTTCATTATCGATCCTTTCGCCCCCTCAACAGGCAAATCGCCCTGCTCACGCTGCATCGCATCCGCTGGAGAAGACGTCATGACTACCACGCCTGATATGCGCTTGCGCCACTCCTCAAGTAGTAAAAACTTTTCCGCAGCTTCAAGCTCATTTTCCTTAATGCGAGCCATTTTCCACATCATCCTCAACCATGCAACGGAGTCGAATAGTCCTCTATCCAATATCACCACGTCTGGGTCGTCAGGCCTCGGAGGGCTTTGCGTCTTCTCCAATACTTGGGTCAATGTTGTGCATGCAGTCCAAATATTAAAATTCCCGTGCTTCTTGTCCCGAATCGGACAGACCGAAGCTCGTTCGATTATCACTTCTACCTTGAACCCACATCTCTTGAGAAATCCACTTAGCGTTGCGAGAGTAGTTGTCTTGCCAGCCTTTGGAGTTCCAGCGAATTCAACTACGACAGGCTTTCGACCTTTGATTTTAAACTCCGAGGCCAATGCTTCGGCTCGCTCTTGGATTTCTGTTTTCATCACGAGTCAGTGTGCCAGTCTGCATCAAAGGGTCAAGTGCCTGTGGAACCTAGTGTGTGCTCTTGGTTGATGGATGGACATGAGACCAGCCAATTTTATTGCCATGCTCTTAATCGCCTTGCGTTACCAATACTGAGGTCAGATTGGGGATCTCATCACAAAAATCCCTAACTACATCCCAAGCTCTCCCCGCAGTTCAGGCACTTGTAGCAGGCGCCGTTGCGCACGGCGACGTGGCCGCAATTGGGGCATGTGGGAGCGTCAAGTTGAAAATGTGCCACGCTCTCGTTCAATGTCGTAACGACGTGGCCAGACGTTGTCTTGCCGTGTGCGCTGACGCCGTTGCCGTTCCCATTGCCGGATGCGTGACCGTTACCGTTCCCATTGCCATTGGAATTGCCGGGCGTGGCTTGAATCAAAATGTCCGTGTCGTCCGAGAGAGGAAGATCAGGGACCGGCCGGTTCACTTTTTTTTTAATCTCTTCGTCGAGGCCGGGCATGGCCAATTCGCGTTGGTTGCGGCTGCCCGCGATAGACTCGCGATGGCCGGGGATGAATTGCAAGGCCAGCCAGCGAAAGACGTAGTCAATGATGGATGAGGCGTTGCGAATTTCCGGGTTCTTGGTGAAACCGGACGGCTCGAAGCGTTGATGCGCAAACTTCCGCATCAACGCTTCCAGCGGCACGCCGTATTGCAACGCCAGACTGGTGAGCGTTCCAATGCAGTCCATCAGTCCCCCAATGGTCGAGCCCTCCTTGGCCATCGTAATAAAAAGTTCTCCGGGCTGGCCGTCTTCAAACAGGCCTACCGTCAGGTAGCCCTCGTGTCCGGCGACATCGAATTTGTGCGTGACGGCGGTGCGCGTGTCCGGCAGACGGCGGCGCAAGGGCTGGCCGGATTTGGCCCTCAGCGCTAAAACCTGGCCTTCCAATTCCTGGATGCGCAGGTCCACGGTGTTGTTCTCGCCGCTCTCGTTGGTCTTCTTGGTGTTCAACGGCTGCGAGCGTTTGGAGCCATCGCGATAAATGGCCACGCATTTGAGGCCCATTTTCCAAGCCTGCACGTAGGCGTCCTTGATGTCTTCCACTGAACATTCATGGGGAAGATTAACGGTCTTGGAAATAGCGCCGCTGATGAAAGGCTGCGTAGCCCCCATCATTTTGAGATGGGCCATATAGCTGATGCTGCGCTTGCCGCGATACGCCTTGAATGCGCAGTCGAAAACGGGCAAATGCGCGGGCTTCAGACCGCAGCGCACCGTTGCGCCATTTTCCTGGACGTCTTCAATGGTATCGAATTTCTCCACGTGCGCGGCGATGCCAGTAATTTCCTGCTCGTTATAGCCCAAACGGCGCAAGGCGTCCTGCACACCGCGATTGACCATCTTGAGCATGCCGCCGCCGGCCAAAAGTTTGTATTTGACCAGCGCGATGTCCGGCTCCACGCCGGTCGTGTCGCAATCCATGAGAAAAGCAATCGTGCCGGTCGGGGCCAGGACTGTGACCTGCGCATTGCGGAATCCGGCCTGCTTTCCGCGGGACAAAGCGCGGTCCCAGCATTGGCGCGCCTCATCTTTAAGGTAGGCGAAGTCGCTGCTGGGATGAATGGCTTCCACGGCATCGCGATGCAATTGGACCACGCCGAGCATGGAATCCACGTTGTCCCGGCCAAGCGGCTTGGAAACGTGCGCGCAACGGGCCTCTTTGTAGCCTTTGAAAGGCCCCATGACGGCGGCGATTTCGGCCGATTGCTCGTAGGCATGGCCGGTCATGATGGCTGTGACGGCACCCGCAAGCGCGCGGCCTTCGTCGGAATCATAGGGCAAGCCGTAGCTCATGATCAGCGAGCCGAGATTGGCGAAGCCCAGGCCTAAAGTGCGGAAGATGTGGGAATTCTCGGCGATTTCCTTGGTCGGATAGCTCGCGTTATCGACAATAATTTCCTGCGCGGTGATGAACAAGCGCACGGCTGCCTGAAAGCGCGCGATATCGAACTTACCGTCTTCCCGCTTGAACTTCATCAGATTGAGCGAAGCCAGGTTGCAGGCCGTGTTATTGAGGAAGACGTATTCCGAACAGGGGTTTGTGGAATGAATAGGCTCGGTCGCTTTGCAAGTGTGCCATTTCTGAATCGCGCCATCATATTGCAGCCCGGGATCGCCGCAGACCCAGGTGCCCTCGGCAATCTTGTGGAGCAATTGACCGGCATCCTTCTTCTCCAACGGTTTGCCATCCGTCGTGCGGCGCGTCCACCATTCCTTGTTGTCCAAGGCGGCTCGCATGAATTCGTCGCTGATCCGGACAGAAAGGTTTTCGTTCTGGTACATGACGCTGCCATAGGCATCGCCATTGTAGGAGCCGTCGTAACCATGTTCGATCAAGGCCCAAGCCTTTCTCTCTTCCTTTTGCTTGGCGTCAATGAATTCCTCAATGTCGCCATGCCAATCGCGCAAAGTATTCATTTTCGCGGCGCGACGAGTCTTGCCGCCGGATTTGACGACATTGGCCACTTGATCCTAGACCTTAAGAAACGACAGCGGACCGCTGGGCCGCCCGCCGCCACTGAGCTTTTCCCGACTGGAACGAATAGGGCTTAAGTCGGTGCCCGTGCCGGAGCCGTATTTGAAGAGCATCGCTTCGCTGTAAGCGAGATGCATGATGCTCTCCATGTTGTCATCGACCGATTGAATGAAACAGGCGCTGCCTTGGGGATATTCATACTGGGTGCGCGCGCGCTCGCCCTGGCTGGTCTGGCGATTGTAGAACCAATTGCCGCGGGCTGACTTGCTACCGACCTTATATTCGTGATAAAGGCCGACGTTAAACCAAACGGGGGAATTGAATGCGCCGTATTGATTCACGCATAGCCAGGTCAGTTCATCAAAAAAAACTTCACCCTGGGCCTTGTCGAAATAGCCGTCGCGCACACCCCAATCGGCGATGGTGCGGCAAACGCGATGAATCAATTGGCGAACGGATGTCTCGCGTTCGCTGGTGTTTTGCTCTCCGTAAAAGTATTTGGAGACCACGACTTTGGTGGCCAGGAGGGACCAGGACTTGGGCACTTCCACATTTTCCTGTTTGAAAATGACTTTGCCGCCGTCGTCCGTGATTTCAGCGGTGCGCTTCTCCCATTCGATTTGATCAAAGGGTTTGACCTTGGCATCGCTAAAAACGCGCTCCATAGGCAAAGATTTTGCCGCGGCCGCCTGTCCCAAACGGGAGCGGGAAGCGGTCGTGGCGCGAGTGCGCCGGCGATGGGTCGCCGAGGCAGGGGACTGGAGGTGATCACGTGCGTCAATCATGGAAAGTCCTTACGGTTAATGTCTGTTAAAATTTTAGCACAAAAAGCGACTAAAACCTACCCAAATTCGGGCCGCTGGCTACCAAGACTGCCGACCACAAGCCCCATTTAGTAGTGAGTCTTGGCGGAGTTTAACACCACATATAGTGGTTGCAAGCATTTTTTGAAAAAAAGTTATTGGGCAGGTTATTCCCATGTTCTTCACCAAAAAAATTACCGAATTTGATGCCCTTTTCAGGGGAAAACCGGCGATTGGCCCGTGAGTTCTTAACAGCGATCATTCGGCGAGCACGACTGGAAGAATTCCGGCTTTTGCGAAGAGATTTCTGAAGGCTCCGGCACCCAATCCAATCGTGTGGGAGCCTCTTTGCACGTGGCGTATATTTTACTTCCGGTGGGAACCATTGTATGAGTCTGAAAGACCACGTTTGCAAAATCTGTTGCTTCGATATCACTTTGTGTGATCGGACTTTCATCTATTCGCAAAAATGGCAAATTGTTGAATCTTACTGCGGTTTCGTGACGTAGAAGCGGGCGTTGTATTGGGCGGCGTTGGTGTCGTCGAATTGCATGATCCCATTGGTGTCCGCCTGAAAGCTGCCTAGGTCGAGCCAATTGACCAGGTCCGCACTGGCCTGGATATCGAAGTTCTCGCCGGGCCAACCTTGTGTTTGCACCAAAAAGGTGCCGTCCGCCTTTCGCCGCAGTGTGACAGGCGAGTATTTGATCACGCATTTGCCGGCGGAACCGGCGCTGTAAATGGCGGCGATTTCACCCTCCGACAGTGCCCGGTTGTAAATCGAAGCCTCGTCAATAATGCCGCCGAACGTGTTCAGGTATGGCGGCCAAGTGCCCGTCGTGCCAATGAATAGCGGAGTCGTGTCGTAATCCAACGGAAACCCCGCCGTCGCGGACGCCTCCGCCACGCCGTTGACGTATAGGATGGACTGGTTGCCGTCGTAGGTTGCGGCGACGTGATACCAGACCCCGCGCTGCGCAATAGTTTGGGAATAAATCGTCACT